>Ga0114966_10000537_pt1 | contig 36147 bp, 28 predicted proteins | sample M_130207_XF_Meta_FD_87029 | JGI IMG/M metagenome (GOLD analysis project Ga0114966, IMG submission 87029) | Freshwater microbial communities from Lake Montjoie, Canada to study carbon cycling - M_130207_XF_MetaG | ecosystem: Environmental > Aquatic > Freshwater > Lake | place: Lake Montjoie... | reverse complement strand
TGCTGAGGCTTTGAGGCGGTCTTTGACCTCGTCCCAGAGTGCGGCGTTGCGGAGTGATCGTTCGACGATGTCGTCGAGTTGGCTTTTCTTCTTGACGCCGTTGATGCGCGGGCCGTAGGCGACGTTGTCGTAGATGCTTTTGGGGAACGGGTTTGGCTTCTGGAACACCATGCCGATGCGGCGGCGTACTTCGACCGCGGACACCTGCGGGTCGTAGAGGTCGATGCCTTGGTAGGTGAGCGTGCCTTCGACGCGGGCGCCCGGGATGAGGTCGTTCATGCGGTTGAAGCACCGCAGCACGGTGGACTTCCCGCAGCCCGATGGGCCGATGAACGCCGTGACCTCGTTCGGGTAGATCGCCAGGCTCGCATCGCGCATGGCGCGGAACTTGCCGTAGAACACGTTGAGCTTGTCCGCGAGGAACGCGGGGTCGCCGAGAGGCGCACTGGACGAGCTCGGCGGCGATACGGACGGCCGAGTCACGCTCACGCCGCCACGTGATCCGGTGGATAGCCGGGCCTCGGTTCTCATGAGTGTCTCCTTGGTCTTCGATTCAGTCATGGTGACACCTATCGTTTGAAAGCGAACCGCGCCGTGATCATGCGGGCGATCATGGTGGCCAAGAACGCAAGGGTGAGCAGGGTGAGCGCCGCCCCCCAGGCTCGTTGTTGGGCACCGACGAACGGCTGAGTGGCGTTGGCGAAGATCTGGGCGGACAGCGCGGTGTTGACACCCTTGAACGGGTTCGAGTTCACCGCATTGGCCGCGCCCACGACGAACAGGATCGGAGCGGTCTCGCCCGCCGCTCGCGCGATCGCCAGCAGGCAACCGGATACGACCCCGGGGAGCGCCGCGGGTAAAACCACGCCAAGAATGGTGCGGCTCTTGCGGCATCCGAGGGCGGCCGAGGCCTCGCGCAGGTTGTTCGGCACGAGCTTCAACATCTCCTCGGTCGAGCGGATGATGATCGGCAGCATCAAGAACGCAAGCGCGAGCGAACCACCGAACGCGTTCTGCTTGTAGCGCAACGTGTAGGTGATGTAGACGAACAGGCCCATGACCACCGATGGCACGCCGGTCATGACCGTGGCGAGAAAGCGCACGAGCTTGCCGAGACGTCCACCGGCGCTGTATTCGTTCAGATAGATCGCGCCGAGGATCCCGACGGGCAGGGCCATGACCGACGCGATCGCCGTGATGAGCAGCGTGCCGAAGATGGCCGGGCCCATGCCGGGCCCGACGGACCGGCTGACGACGGGGATGTCCTTGGTGAGGAAGTCGATGCTGAGCACCGAGGCACCCTTGGAGACGACGGTGTAGAGCACGGCGCCCAACGGCACGAGTACTGCGAGCACCGAGAGCGCCATGAGGCTGGTCATGAGGGTGCTGACGAACGCCCGGCGGTCACGCGTCGCCGCGAAGTTGGTGATCTCGCGCGCTCGAGTGGCGGGGGCAGCGACGGCGGCCATCAGCGGGCTCCCTGGGTCTTGACGATCGAGCGGCTGACGATGGTGTTCGCCGCAACATTGATGAGGATCGTGATCGCGAACAGCGTGACCGCGAGGCCGATGAGCGCGGCTCGATAGTCGCCCTCGGCCTCACCCCACTGGTTGGCGATGACCGCCGGCAGCGCGTCGCCCGACGAGAACAAGTTGGCCGAGATGTTGGCTGAGGAGCCAATGACCAACGCGACTGCAATTGTCTCGCCCATGGCCCGGCCGAGGCCGAGCATGACCGCGCCCACGAGGCCACCCTTTGCGTGGGGGAGCACGGAACCGCGGATCATCTCCCAGCGTGTGGCGCCCAGCGCGAAGGCCGCTTCGCGGTCGCTTTCCGGGCAGGTGTCGATGACCTCACGGGCGAGCGATGAGACGATCGGGGTGATCATGACCGAGAGGATGAGCCCCGCAGTGAAGATGTTGCGGCCGCTGCTGGCCTCGCCGAAGAGATCCCCGAGGCCCGGAATGGGTCCGAGCACGTCATGGAGCGTGTTGTAGAAACCCGTGGCACTCGGCGCGAAGACCAGCACGCCCCAGAGACCGAACACCACCGACGGCACCACGGCGAGGAGGTCGACCAGGTAGACGATGGGCCGGCGCCACTTCGTGGGCGCGACCTGGGTGGTGAACAGTGCGATGCCGATGCTCACGGGCACTGCGATGACCAGAGCGATCGCGGCGGCCATGAGCGTGCCGAAGATGAACGCCTTTGCGCCGAACACGTTGTCGTTCGGGGCCCACCGGCTGGTGGTGAAGAAGTCGAGACCCATCTTGTCGAACGCGGGCCAGGCCCGCTTGGTCATCGTGATGGCGATCGCGCTGAGCGAGATCAGCACGATGCCGCCGGCCGCGACAGTCGCGTAACGGAATGCCGAATCAGCGAGTTCACCTCGCCTGTGGAAGTTCAGGTTCTCGTTCATCGATCTCGCCGAGGTCGTAGGAGTTCGGGTGCGTTGCCGGTGTGGTCCAGCGCGGAAGTGGGCGCTGGACCACACCGGGTCGCGAGCAAGGCCGTCAGGCCGGGATCTTGATCATTTCGAGCTGGGCGATCGCCTTGTCGACGAGCACCTTCGGCAGCGGTGCGTAGTCCACCGATGTCGTGACCTTCTGGCCATCGGTAAGGATGTAGCGCAGGAAGGACTTCGTGGTCTCGCCCTTCACCTTGTCGGTCTGGTTGACGTACACCAAGATCCAGGTCGGCGCTGCGATCGGGTAGGCCGCGTCGCCGTCGGCCCACAGCGGGTCGTAGCTCAAATCGTCCTTGATCGTCGCCCCCGCTGCTGCAGCTGACGCTCCGTCGAGGGTCGGGGCCACGAACTTGCCCGCCTTGTTCTTGACGTTCGCGTACTTCAGGCCGACCGCTTTGGCGTCGGAGTAGTCCACGTAGCCAATGGCGCCCTTGGTGTCCTTGACGATCTGGGCTACGCCGGCGTTGCCGCTGCCGGCTTGGGTGTCGGCCGCCCACTCGACGGTCGAACCGCTCTTGAGGGTCCACACGCCGGTACCGGGCGCGGGGCCCGCCGCCTTGTTCAAGAAGATGGTGAAGTTCTCCGTGGTGCCCGAGCTGTCGGAGCGGTGCGCAACGGTGATGGGGCCGGTGAGCTTCGCCTTAGCGTCGGGGTTCTCCGCAACGATCGCTGCGTCGTCCCACGTTTTGATCTGACGCTGGAAGATCTTGGCGATGGTGTCGGCCGACAGGTTCAGCTTGTCGACACCGTCGAGGTTGTAGCTCACCGTGATCGGAGCGACGACGGTCGGGAAGTAGAGGAACGCCCCACCCTTGTACAGCGCCTTGTCAGCCTCTTTCACGAGGCCGTCGGAACCGGCGAAATCGACGACCTGGTTCTGTAGGTCGGTGCGGCCCTTGCCTGAGCCGCCACCGGCGTAGGTGATGGCGGCCTTCGGCTGGGCCTTCTTGAACGCCTCGATGGCCACTTCGTAGAAGGCCTTCGGGAACGTGGCTCCGGATGCAGCGAGCGTCCCGGTGACGTCGACCTTGGCGACGGTGGTCGTGCTGGCGACTGAACCAGTCGAACTGGAAGCGGTGGAGCCGGTTGCAGCCGGCGTGGTAGCGGTGGTGTCACCGTCGTCACCGCACGCCCCCGCGAACAAGGCGAGGCTTAGCGTGGCGGCGAGCAGACCGACGGATCGGCGTTTGGTTGAAAGCAAGGGAGGGCCCTCCTTGGGCGTCCTGTGGGTACGTGCAGAACGGTAAGGAGGATGGGTGTCGTGGCCGGGGCATCGAGGTGAACGACAGGTGAAACGCAGGAGAACATCGCGTTTTCCCAGGTCAGGCCATGTGGAGTTCACCAAAGGGCTATCTTCACGTCAAAGGAACGCAGCCGACCGTTCACCGGGTAGCCGTACGTTCGCTACATGACGAGCGTTCCCGTGAGTTCCTCACCCCGTCTCATCCACAGCTCCGGCTATCGCGAGCGGCGCCGCTTCGATGCGCTCGTGAACTTCCGGGACCTCGGTGGGCACGAGACCGAGACCGGCCGGTTCACTCGGCGTGGCGTCATCTACCGCGCCGATGGCGTACAGCGCTGCACCCCGGCCGACGTCGCGCAGCTCGAGTCGCTCGGGGTGAAGCGTGTGGTCGATCTGCGCACCGCGCACGAACGGGTGAGCGACGGTTCGTTCGACCCGAAACACCCGAGCATCGAGTACCGCCACGTGCCATTACTCGACGACGTGTCGGGCATCGGTGAGATCGCGCACGACGAGCCGCTCGTCGTGTCGTATCTCCAGATGATCAACGACAGCAGTGGGCGCATCGTTGAGGCGGTGAATGCCGTGGTCGGCTCGCCGGGGCCAGTGGTGTTCCACTGCACCGCGGGGAAGGACCGCACGGGGGTGCTCGCCGCGCTGCTGCTCCGCTCGGTCGGCGTTCCTCACGATGTCGTGGTGGCCGATTACGCGAAGAGCCATGAAGCGATGGATCGCTTGGTGGCGTGGTACGTCGCCAATCGCGCATCGGTGGGTGCGGCGCTGACCGCGATCGCTCCCGACGATCATCAACGCCGCCGGCTCATGGGCGCGGAGCCCCGATGGATGGCCAAGGTGCTCGAGGTGCTCGAACGTCGCCACGGCGGCGCCGAGCGCTACCTGCTGGGCGCGGGTGCGACACCGTCGACGTTGCGGGCGCTGCGCACCCGCTTGGTGCAATAGGCGCCGGTCAGCCTTCAGCTTTCAGGCCTCGAGGCGTTCGCGGGCATTGGCCGACGACATCTGCGACGGAAACGGATAGCGCTCCCATCGCGGGGGCGCGCCTTCGGGAAGGTCACCGAGGATGGTGACGCGCTGTATGACCCGCAAGCCTTCGAAGTCGTTCAGCACCGAGTGCTGCGTGCAACGGTTGTCCCATATGGCGACCGTGCCCTTCGTCCAGGCATAGCGCACCGCGAATCGCGGGTGGGTGGCATATGACCGGAGGAAGTCGAGCAGATTCCTGCTCTCGTCGTGGGAGAGCTGCACGAAGCGCTCGGTGAACTGCCCGTTGACGTAGAGGCACTTGCGACCGGTGCGTGGGTGGAGGCGCACTGCAGGATGCTCGGCGCGAGTCGCGGGGTCGCTGTAGGTACGTGCAGTGTGGATGCAGGTGAGCCCGTCGAGCAGGTCGCGTATCGGGGCGGAGAGTGACTCGTACACCGCGTACTGGTTGGTCCACATGGTGTCGCCGCCCACGGCGGGAGTTTCGACGTGGTTGAGGATGGACATGATGGGCGGACGTGCGGAGAACGTCACGTCGGTGTGCCAGTCGTCGGCGACCATGCCGCGCGACGACGACAGTTCGACGATCTCGGGGAACCCGTCGACCTTCGGGAGGTACGGATGGACCTCCATTTCGCCCCACTGCGAGGCGAAGTCGCGGTGCTGCACGGGGGTCAGGTTCTGGTCGGGGAAGAACAACACGAGGTGTTCGAGTAGGAGCGCCTCGATCTCGCCCCGATTGTCCGGCGTGAGCGGCGCCGTGAGGTCGGCGCCGCGAACCTCGGCGCCGAGTGCACCGGCCAGGCGGCGTACCTCGAGTCGCGGACGCGATTCGGTGGTGGTCATGCGGAGCTCCCGAGAAGTAGGCCGGTGAAGGCGTCGATGGTGGCGTCGACGAGCGACGCTTCGCTCACGGGCAGCCGCTGACTGCGCCACGGCGATGCGAGTTGCTCGAGGTCGGCGAGGGCGCGCATGCTCATGTCGACGGCGAGGGTGAAGCGCATTCGCCGCACCGGCGTGTCGAGGTCGGGTAGGGCGCGGGTTAAGGCTGCGTCGAGCTGGGGGAAGTGTGGGCGGAAGACCTCGCCGGCGATCGCTCGCATCTCGGGGCTCGCGCTCTTCAGCGCGACCACGAAGCCGAGGTACTGGCGTCGGTTCGGGTCGAGCGCGACCGGTGCGAGCGGGTTGATCCAGATCGTTGCGATGTCTCGGGCGCTGACGTAGTCGGCCTGCTCGACTGCGCGGAGCAGCACGAGACGGCGCGCGTTCACCTCGTCGACGCGTCGCTGCACGAGCGCGCGGACGAGGTCGACCTTGGTGCCGAAGTGGTAGTGCACTGCGGCGATGTTGGCCTCGGCCTCGATGGTGATGCTGCGTAGCGAGACGGCGTCGATGCCGTGCGCCGCGAAGAGGCGCTCGGCCACCGCGAGGAGCCGTTCGTCGGTCGCTTCGCTCTCGGAGCGGATCGATGCGGTGAGTGCCACGTCGAAGAAGGTATTTCAAAAGGGCGATTGAATCAAGGGACGCGATCGACGATGATGGCGCCATGGAAACCGCCAACCTTGCGCCCACGGCGAGGCCGCGGGCGGGTCACCTCGGGGCTGACGTGCGCGGCGTCGACCTCAGCGCCCCCTTGCCGGCGGCCACGATCGACGCCATCGGCGAGATGCTCGTCGATCATCTCGTGTTGTTCTTCGCCGATCAGCATCTCGACGACGAGCAGCAGCTGGCATTCGCCTCGCAGTTCGGTGATCCCTACGTGCATCCGCTGGGGCGAGGAAGCGACCGCCCCGTTCGCTGCGAGCGCATCGTCGACGACGTCGAGCACCCGCCCTACCAAGACACGTGGCATACCGACGTCAGCTGGGACTTCACCCCGCCCGTCTACGGCACCTTGCGGGCCATCGACATCCCCTCGCGCGGCGGCGACACCATCTGGTCGAGCATGTACGCGGCCTACGAGTCGCTGTCGCCGGCAATGCAACAGGCCATCGCCGCCTTGTCGGCCACGCACACGATGGGCGCGGCCGCGTCGTTCATCTCCAAGGCCGGCGCCGAGGCAGTTGCCCGCGCGCGCGAGTCGTTCCCCGGCGCCGTGCACCCGGTGGTGGCGACGCACCCCGTGAGCGGGCGGCGCTACTTGAACGTCAATCGGGAGTTCACCGAATCGATCGTGGGCCTGCACGGCGACGAGAGCCGGGCCATTCTTGGCTTCCTCACCGATCGCGCCACCGACCCGAACGTCCACGTGCGCCATTCGTGGCGCGAGGGCGACGTCGCGCTGTGGGACGAGCGTTGCACGCAGCACTTCGCCGTGGCTGACTACCTGCCCGAGCGTCGGGAGATGGGCCGTGTTGCTGTGGGGTAGCGTTTCCCCCATGGCCTTCGTACCGACTTCCGAGAAGCTCATCCCCGACCTCTCACCCCGCGAGGAAATCGTGCTGCTGGCGCGCACGCTTTGGCGCGAGGGCTACAACGACCATCTCGCAGGCCACATCACCGTGAACCTGCACGACGGCACATTGCTGTGCAATCCGTGGATGCTGCTGTGGAACGAGATCCGCCCGCAGGACATCATCCGCATCGATCTCGACGGCAACGTCGTCGAAGGCGATTGGCCGGTCCCGCCGGGCATCCCGTTGCACCTCGAGCTGCACAAGATGCGCCCCGGCGTCGAAGTGGCCATGCACAACCACCCGCTGTACGGCACGGTGTGGGCCGACATGTGCGAGGTGCCACCGGCCATGGATCAATCCAGCTCCCTCGGCGGGGGCGAGCTCGTGCTCGTCGATGAGTATGACGGTCCGGTCAACGATCCGGCGGGCGCCCGCCGAGCCATCGAGAAGATGGGCGATTCCGAGCTTGCGCTGCTCGCAGGGCACGGCGTCTTCGTGCTCGGCGCGTCCATCCGTGCGGTGCACCAACGTGCCGTGGCGCTCGAACAACGGTGCCGCCACACCTGGCACGTGCGTGCCGCGGGCGGCACGCTCAACTCGTGCTTGCCGCAGGGCTACGTCGACCGCATGAAGCAGTCCGACGGCACGTCGTTCAAGGGGTTCTGGGAAGCCATGGTGCGTCAAGAGCTCAACGCCGACCCCGGCCTCCTCGGCGACCGTCGCTGATCGTCCATGGCCAGCGCGCCTGGCCCGTGGCCGTTGTCGGCCATGCGGGTCGTCGATCTGTCGAGCGAGATCGCCGGCGGCTATTGCACGAAGATCCTCGCTGACGCGGGGGCCGATGTCGTCAAGATCGAATCGACGGCGGGTGATCCACTGCGCCGTTGGTCTGCGTCGGGCCGGCCGCTCGCCCAGGGCGATGCGCCGCTGTTCCAGTATCTGCACACGTCGAAGCGGAGCGTCGTCGGTGACCGCGCCGTGGCCGAGCGATGGATCAGCGATGCCGACGTGGTGGTCACGACCGAGCCGATCGATGTCGACCATTCCCGCGTTGGGAACGACCGCCTGGTGATCGTGTCCATCACGCCATGGGGCGCGAGCGGACCGTGGCGCGACCGTCCGGCCACCGAGTTCACCGTGCAGGCGGCGTGTGGCACCACGTTCACCCGTGGTCTGCCCGAGCGAGCGCCACTGTCGGTCGGCGGTCGCCACGGCGAGTGGAACGTGGCCACGTTCGGTGCCATGGGTGCGGTCACCGCGTGGCTGCACGCGCAGCGCACCGGCATCGGCCAACACGTCGACGTGTCGATGTTCGAGGCGTTGCACACCACCATGAACTCGCCGTACGCGGCGTTGATGGCGCAGTGGGCCCCCGATGCCGATCTGGGTCGCACGATCGAGGTCCCGTCGATCGAACCCGCCCTCGATGGGTGGGTGGGGTTCTGCACCCAGACTGGCCAGCAGTGGAAGGACTTCTGCTCCCTCGTCGAACGACCAGAGATGGGTGACGATCCCCGCTTCACGAACAACCTGGCCCGCATGCCCTACCGGCTCGAGATCGCGCAGGTCGTCCATGCGTTCACCTCGGTACGCACCGTCGAGGAGATCTGCGAACTGGCGGCATTGTTCCGCGTGCCGGCCACACCGGTGGGCAACGGTCGTTCGGTGCTCGAGATGGACCACTTCCGCGAGCGAGGCGTGTTCGTGACGTCGCCGCACGGGTTCCGCCAGCCCCGAGTGCCCTACCTCTTGCATGGTCGCGAGAACCGGCCGTTCACGCCGGCGCCGGAATTAGGCGAGCACGACGCCGCCGCGGTGTGGGAACCACGCGTACCGGCCACGCCTCGCGCTCCGGGGACGACGAAGCCGTTCGAAGGCCTCAAGGTGCTCGACATCTCGGCGTTCTGGGCCGGGCCGTTCGCAAGCTCGTACCTGGGGGCCCTCGGCGCCGACGTGATCAAGATCGAATCGATGCACCGCCCCGACATGATGCGCTTCGGCGGTACGCCCTTCTTCGGCGAGGGCGCATGGGAGTGGTCGGGCGTCACGAGCGGCACCAACTCGTCGAAGCGCGCCGTCACGCTCGATCTCGACCGTGAGCCGGGTCGGTCGTTGGTGCGCCGCTTGGTCCAGTGGGCCGACGTGATCGTCGAGAACATGGCGCCCCGAGTGTTCGACCAGCACGATCTCGGATGGGCGCAGGTGCACGCGTTGAACGAGCGGGCTGTCATGTTGCGCATGCCGGCGTTCGGGCTCGACGGACCGTGGCGCGACCGCACCGGATGGGCAATGACCGTCGAGCAGACCACCGGGCTTGCGTGGACCACCGGCTACCGCGACATTCCCGTCGTGCCGCGCGGCGCGTGTGATCCGCTGGGCTCGCTGCACGCGCTCGTTGCGCTCGTCAGTGCGCTCGAGGATCGCGAGCACACGAACGTCGGGTGCCTCGTCGAGGTGGCCCTCGTGGAGTCGGCCTTCAACATCGCGGCCGAGCAGGTGATCGAGTGGACCGCGAACGGCGCGTTGTTGCACACCGACGAGAACCGTGGGCCGTTTGCCGCGCCGCAGGGTCTGTATCCCACGAGCATCGACGACCGGTTCGTCGCAGTTGCCGTCGCGACCGATTCTCAGTGGCGGGCGACGTGCGCGCTACTCGCGCACCCCGACCTCGATCCCGACTGGGACGTCGCCGAGCGTCGCGCGAACCACGACTCGATCGACGTGGTCATGGCCTCGTGGATGACCACTCGCAGCCCGGCTGCCGCCGAATCGGCACTGCTCGGTGCGGGTATCCCCGCGTCGGCAGTCGTGAGCCCGCGCACCTTGCTCGAGAATCCGCAGATGCGTCACCGCGGATTCCTGCAACGCATGGATCACCCCATACACGGCTCCTGCGAGTACCCCGGCTACCCGATGCAGTTCTCGGCGTTCGGCGCAGCGCTGCACTCGGGCCCGCCCCCCACTTTCGGTCAGCACAACGACCAAGTGCTGGGGGAGGTGCTGGGTCTCCGTGCCGCCGAGATCCACGAACTGCGCGCCGCCGGACACATCGGTGAGCGCCCGGCGTTCGTGTGATCACGCGCTCGTGGCGCGGAAGCGACGAAGTCGCAAGCTGTTCGACACGACGAACACGCTCGACAATGCCATCGCCAGTCCGGCGAGCATTGGATTGAGGAGCCCGGCGGCGGCGAGGGGAAGCGCCGCGATGTTGTAGGCGAAGGCCCAGAAAAGGTTGGCCTTGATGGTCCGCAGTGTGGCCCGAGAGAGCCGCACGGCGTCGACGGCCGCAAGAAGATCGCCGCGAACGAGGGTGATGTCGCTCGCCTCAATCGCCGCGTCGCTCCCCGTGCCCATGGCCAACCCGAGGTCGGCTTGCGCCAGCGCCGCCGCGTCGTTCACCCCGTCGCCGGCCATGGCCACCACGGAACCTTCGGCCTGCAGCCGGCGGATCTCGTCGACCTTGCCCGCGGGTAACACCTCGGCGATGACCTCGTCGATGCCCACCTGCGCGGCGATGGCGCGCGCTGCCCGTTCGTTGTCCCCAGTGAGCAGGATCGGTCGAAGCCCGAGCCGCCGCAGCTCTGCGATGGCGTCGGCGGATGTCGGCTTGACGGTGTCGGCCACGCTGATCACCGCGCGCGCCAGGCCGTCCCAGCCGACGAAGATGGCCGTGCGACCCGCTGCTTCCGCCACATCGCGCGCGGCTGAGAGCCGGTTGTCGAGGTGCAAGGACCATTCGGTGCGGAAGCGCTCGCGACCGGCGACGACGATGTGACCGTCGATCACGCCCTGCACGCCGAGGCCTTCGGTGTTGGTGAACGCCTCGGGGTCGACCAGCTCGATGCCCTGCGCGACCGCTCCGGCGGCGATCGCGCGTGCGATGGGGTGTTCGGAAGCGCTCTCGAGCGATGCCGCAAGGAACAGCGCTTCGGCCTCGGTGGTGGTGTCGGTCGTGACCACCTCGACGAGCGCCATCGCGCCCGTGGTGACGGTGCCGGTCTTGTCGAGCACGATGGTGTCGACCTGGCGTGTCGATTCGAGGATCTCGGGCCCTTTGATCAGGATGCCCAGCTGCGCGCCCCGTCCGGTGCCGACCATCAGTGCGGTGGGCGTGGCCAACCCCAGCGCGCAGGGGCAGGCGATGATCAGCACGGCAACCGCGGCCGTGAACGCGGTGGTGGCACCGTCCTGAGTGGCTGCGGTGAGCCAGAAGCCGAGTGTCGCGAAGGCCAGCGCGATCACGACCGGCACGAAGATCGCCGAGACACGATCGGCCAGGCGCTGTACGTCGGCCTTGCCGTTCTGCGCGTCCTCGACCATGCGGCCGATCTGGGCCAGCGCCGTGTCCGCGCCGACTCGGGTGGCTCGGACGACGATCCGGCCGCTGGTGTTGATTGTTGCGCCGGTGACGCGGTCGCCGGGCGCAACGTCGACCGGCACGGGCTCACCAGTCAGCAGCGACGCGTCGACGGCGGACCTTCCTTGTTCGATGATGCCGTCGGTGGCGATCTTCTCGCCTGGCCGCACCACGAACCGATCGCCGACTACCAGCTGGTCGACGGGAATGCGTGCCTCCAGGTCACCGCGCAGCACGGCCACGTCTTTCGCGCCGAGCTCGAGCAGCGCCTCGAGTGCCGCGCCCGCCCGACGTTTGGCGCGTGCTTCGAAGTAACGGCCCGCGAGGATGAACACCGTGACCCCGGCTGCGACCTCGAAGTAGATCTGTGAGGAACCCATCCCTCGCTCGGGGCGGATCGAGAAGCCGTGCCGCATCGACAGCGCACCGGCGTCCCCGATGAACAGCGCGTAGAGGCTCCACCCGAACGCGGCCAGCGTGCCGATCGAGATCAACGTGTCCATGGTCGCTGCCGCACGGCGAAGGTTCGCCCACGCTGCCCGATGGAACGGCCACGCACCCCACGTGATCACGGGTGTGGTCAGGGTGAGTGACAGCCATTGCCACCGGTCGAACTGAAGCGAAGGGATCATGGCAAGTGCGATCACCGGCACCGCGAGGGCCGCAGAGAGGATCAATCGTCGGAGGAGGATGGGCGTGGGGTCCTCGACCATGGCGGGTGCGGTGCCTTCGCCGGCTCCGGGTGCCCGGAGCTGGGGAACGCGGGCGGTGTAGCCGGTCGCTTCGACCTGCGAGATCAGATCGGCGGGAGTGACCACGCCGGTGTAGCTGACTTTGGCTTTCTCCGTCGCGTAGTTCACCGTGGCGACCACGCCGTCCATGCGGTTCAGCTTCTTCTCGATGCTGGCCGCACACGAGGCGCACGTCATCCCGCCGATGTCGAGCTGGATCTCGTTGCTCGTGCCGGCGGCCGGCGTGGGCATGGTCGGCGACGCAGTCATGTCAATGACCCCTCGGGTTCGTAGGCGTGGATCCCGTCGGCCGCGGGGGGAGATCGACGGTCCAATGCCCGGTGGCATCCATGGCCGGGTGCCGATGGTGGAACCTGACAAGGTCGCGCGAGAGCACAATGAAGTTCGATCGGGTGATGTTCATGGCGCAGACTCCTGGGCATATACCCTACCGGGGTATAGTGGAGTTCATGGAAGATATGAACGCGAACCCAGACGGGCGTGGCTACTCGCCCGACAAGGCCGCCTATATCAAACGCCTGCGGCGCATCGAAGGCCAGGTGCGCGGCTTGCAGCGCATGATCGACGAGGACACCTACTGCATCGACGTGCTCACCCAGATCAGTGCGGTCACCAAAGCGCTCCAGGGCGTCGCGGTCGGACTCGTCGAGCAGCACGTCAAACACTGCGTCGTGAACGCCGCCACGAACGACCCTAACCACCTCGACGACATGGTCGGCGAGGCCACCAAGGCGATCGCTCGTCTGCTGCGATCCTGATTCGGCCAGCTCGGTGGCGCGCCAAACCTGCAACGTGCGAAGATTCAGCACGTTCTTACGTGCCTAGGGGTGACGGCGTGTCCAATTTTGCAACCCGTCACGCACAACGGATCCGCCCTGCGAAGGCTATTCGCGCGGCTCGCGACCTCGCCCGTGTCGTGCTGGGCGACGATCCCCCGATCTGCATCCTCTTCCCCGATGGGTCGTCACTGGGGCCCGTCGATGCGGCGATGCGGGTCACTGTCCGATCGACGGATGCCTTCGCCCACATGCTTCGGGCGCCGGGAGAACTGGGCCTGGCGCGCGCGTACGTTTCGGGGGCGATCGACGTCGAGGGCGACATCGGGCTGGCGATCGACCTGCAGGAGCGAATCGAGAACGCCGGGTTGCCGGTTCGTCCCGCGCTTGCCATGGTGCGTGCGGTCGGTCTCGACGTCTTGCGCAACCCGCCGCCACCACCGCCCGAGGAGATCCGTACCGGCGGACGCATGTCCTTTCGCCGCCACACGAAGAGCCGCGACGCAGCATCGATAAGCCACCACTACGACGTGTCGAACGAGTTCTACCGACTGGTGCTCGGCCCATCGATGACCTACTCCTGCGCGGCGTTCTCGAGCGACGACGACACGCTCGAGCAGGCACAGCAGAACAAGTACGAACTGGTGTGCCGCAAGCTGGGCCTGGCGCCAGGGATGCGCCTGCTCGATGTCGGCTGTGGGTGGGGTGGCATGGTGGTCCACGCAGCCAAATACCACGGCGTTCGCGCCGTGGGGGTCACGATCTCGAGCGCCCAGTACGAACACGCTCGTAGTGCCGTCGCCGCCGCGGGGCTCGAGCACGCGGTCGAGATACGGCTGCAGGACTATCGTGACATCGCCGACGGCCCATTCGACGCGATCAGCTCGATCGGGATGTTCGAGCACGTCGGCCTGAGTCAGCTCGAGGTCTACTTTCGCGGTCTCAAGTCGCTCCTACGGCCCGAGGGCCGCCTGCTCAACCACCAGATCGGCTGGCCGCCCGGGAACCGTCGCTTCGGACGCGAGCGCACCGACCTGAACCCACGTGGGTTCGTGCAGCGGTACGTTTTTCCCGATGGCGAGCTGCACGAGATCGGCAACCTCGCACACTCCATGCAGGCGACGGGCTTCGAGGTGCGCCACATCGAGACCCTGCGCGAGCACTACGCGCGCACGCTCCGCTTTTGGGGAGCGAACCTCGACGCGGACTGGGCCAGCGCAGCGGCCATGGTCGGGGAGGGTCGCGCCCGGGTGTGGAAGTTGTACATGGCCGGCTCGGCCGCGCTCTTCGACACCAATCGCCTCCAGGTGCACCAAGTGCTCGCGGTCAACGTCGTCGAGCGCACCGGGCGCGCCGCGATGCCGTGGCGCCCCGACTGGGACCATCGGCTCAACACACCCGGGGGCGCAACCGAGCCGATGCTCCCGCGGTGATCGACCTCCGCGAACCGACGAGCACCGTCTGACTGCGCTCCGACCATGACGAGCGTGGTGCGGCCGACCCGTCGGGGTTGCCCGACCTGCGGTTCGCGCCCGCGCCCCGCTCGTCGGGGGGCGTTGCGACGACGAGCTGAACAGGGGCGCCGTGTAACATCGTCACAACGGCCGGACGCCCCCGGATGAACCTCAGGAGCACACCATGAGCACCCTGGACACGCGCACCGTGGAAGCCGCCGCCGACCCGCACGCGAGCCGCCGCATCATCGATGTCGACACCCACATCACCGAACCGCCCGACGTCTGGACCGCGCGCATGTCGAAGGCCACCTGGGGCGACGCGGTGCCGCACATCGAACGCGTCGATGGGGTCGACGCGTGGTTCGTGAGCGGCAACCGCATCGGTAGTCCCGGGCCCGGGTCCATGGCCGGCTTCGACGGGGTGGTTCCGAACGGGCCCCGTACCTACGACGAGATCGCGCCGGCCATGTACGACTCCCACGCGCGTCTCGCGCTCATGGACGAGCTCGGCGTGCAGTCGCAGGTGTTGTACTCCAACGTGGGTGGGTTCGGCGGCCAGCAGTTCCGCAAGATGGGCTCACCCGAATTCGTCACGGCATGCGTCCAGGCGTTCAACGACTTCCTCGTCGATTTCGCCAGCGCCGACCCGAACCGGCTCATCCCTGTGATGTCGACCCCCTTCTGGGATGTCGACCTCGCCGTCAGCGAGATCGAGCGCTGCATCACGAACGGTCACCGTGCGGTGAACTTCTGTAATCAACCCGACAGCCACGGTGAACCCCCGCTCGGCTCGCGTCACTGGGACCCCATCTGGGCGGCTGCGCAGGATGCAGGTGTGCCGATCAGCTTCCACATCGGTGGGGGCGACATCGGTGTGCTCATGGCCGACCCAGCCGGCATGGGCTTCCAAGCCAACTTCGCCAAGGTGTCGTCGCTCATCATGGTCGACAACATGCGATGCGTGGCCGATCTCATCTTCTCGGGCATCTGCCATCGCTTCCCGAAGCTCAAGTTCGTGTCCGTCGAGAGCGGCGTCGGTTGGATTCCCGGCGTGCTCGAAACTTTCGACTGGCAGTGGCGCGGGGGCGACATCGCCAACGAACACCCCGAGTACGAGCTTCTCCCCTCGGAGTACTTCCGTCGTCAGATCTACGGTTCGTTCTGGTTCGAGCGCGCCAGCGCGCTGCCCGCAATCGAGTTGTACCCGGACAACATCTTGTACGAGACCGACTACCCGCACCCCACATGCCAGCACCCCGGGCCTCGCTCGCCCGGCACCGTGCCCCAGCAGTACATCGACGAGACGCTCGGCAGCCTGCCCGAACCCACGTTGCGCAAGGTGCTCTTCGACAACGCAGCGGCGCTTTACGGCATCAAGTGAGCGGCCTCCGCTGAGCGTCGGGTTCGCCATGGCCATGACCGAGGAGGAATCGGCCGGGCTTGTCGCTCGAAAACCCCGAACTCTTCCATCTGATCTACTTCAGCCCAATCCCGGGCTACGTGGCGCCAGCGGGGCCACTGGTCAGCTCATGTCCGACCCGCACGTCGCCGCGCGCATCTCGGCGGTTCCGCCCGCTCACCGGTATCGCGAGAACACATCGTCGACGAACGTTGCGCACTGCGCCGCAAACGCGGCACTGCGCAACTCGACGACGTTCTCCGCGTTGGATTCACCGGAGTGCGAGCAGTTGTACGAGCCGAGCAATGTGAAGTCGTCAGCCACCAAAACCTTGGCGTGCATGTAATCGCGGACCCCCGCAGCGCCGAACGGACTCGAAGGCTTGCGTTGCACGACACCGGCTCGTTCCATGCGTTCGAACAGCGGCACCTTCCACGATGCTCGACCGTCGCGGCGCCATTGGTCGATGGCCCGCTGCATCATCGGCCCGTCGACCACGACACGTACGTCGCATCGCTCGTCGTCGATCACCTCGGCCAGCGTGGCCAGGATCGGGGTCGACGTGATGACCGGCGAGCAAACGCGAACTCGTGTGGTGGCCTGGCCGATGCGCGATGCGAACAGCTGCGAGATGGCCCGGCCCCGACCCGGGGCGAAAAGCGCTCGGGCGCGCACGGGGGCTCCGGCGAACTGCATCGGGTCGACGTCGTCGTCGAACGCGCCGCTGCCCTCGACCTGTTCGCGGCTCCACAGCTGCTCGAAGTCGCGAGTGAACGCGTCGGCGAGTGGTGGGTTGTGCAGCATGACGAGCACGTTCTCCTGGGCGTCCCACGAGTTGTCGGTCCAGTTCGCCGAACCCGTCCACACCGATGAGCGATCGCGGATGACGTACTTGTGGTGCATGAGGTCGGGGACACCGTCGATGGCCTTTGCCGGAACCGCCTCGCGTAGCAGCGGCAGCAATGATGGACCGCTCGGCGGCGCGGTGGCCTCGTGCCGACGATCGGCTGCGTCTTCGTTGTAGATGGCGCGAACGCGCACACCGCGCGCCTCGGCCGCATCGAGCGTCGCGATGAGCCGTTGGGCGCGACCGTCGGCGAGATGGGCGTCGTAGACCGCGAGGTCGATTGACCGGTGGGCGTCGTCGACGAACGCAAGCAATCGTTCGAGTACGGAGTCTGCGGTCTGCGCACCCGGGTGGAGGAAGATCAGCTCCGCGTCGTCGCGCGGACTCATCGCCGCTACTTCTTCGAGAGGTCGATCGGTCGGCTGACCGACTCGAAGAAGTCGTTGCCCTTGTCGTCGACCACCACGAACGCGGGGAAGTCCTCGACCTCGATGCGCCACACAGCTTCCATGCCGAGCTCGGGATATTCGAGTACCTCGACCTTCTTGATGCAATCCTTCGCAAGACGAGCAGCGGGGCCGCCGATGGAGCCGAGGTAGAAGCCACCGTGGCGCTTGCAGGCGTCGGTGACCGCCTTCGACCGGTTGCCTTTGGCGAGCATCACGAGGCTGCCCCCTGCCGACTGGAACTCGTCGACGTAGCTGTCCATGCGCCCGGCGGTGGTCGGGCCGAACGACCCCGATGCGTAGCCCGCGGGGGTCTTCGCCGGACCCGCGTAGTAGACCGCCATATCCTTCAGGTACTCGGGCAGCCCGAGGCCCGCGTCGAGGCGCTCCTTCAACTTCGCGTGGGCGATGTCGCGCGCCACGACCATGGTCCCGCTGAGCGATACGCGGGTCTTGACCGGCAACTTCGACAGGTCGGCGCGGATCTCGCTCATGGGCCGGTTGAGGTCGATGTTGACGACGTCGCCGCCGAGCATCGCCTCGGTGATCTCCGGGAGGTAGCTCGCTGGATCGGTCTCGAGTTGCTCGAGGAACACGCCGTCCTTGGTGATCTTGCCGAGCGCCTGACGGTCGGCGGAGCATGACACGGCGAGCGCAACGGGGCATGACGCGCCGTGGCGTGGAAGGCGGACGACGCGCACATCGTGGCAGAAGTACTTGCCGCCGAACTGCGCGCCGATGCCGGTGTTCTGCGAGATCGTCAGGATCTCCGCTTCCATCTCCAGATCGCGGAACGCATGCCCCGAAGGACTGCCCGACGTGGGGAGAGAATCGAGGTAGCGGGCCGACGCGAGCTTCGCGGTCTTCAGCGCATACTCGGCGGAGGTGCCGCCGACGGCGATGCCGAGGTGGTACGGCGGGCAAGCGGCTGTGCCGAGCGTGCGGATCTTCTCGTCGATCCACTTCGCAAACGATGTGGGGTTGAGCAAGGCCTTGGTCTCTTGGAACAGCAGGCTTTTGTTGGCTGATCCGCCGCCCTTGGTCATGAAGAGGAACTTGTACGCGTCGCCGTCGGTGGCTGCGATCTCGATCTCGGCCGGGAGGTTCGTGCCGGTGTTCGCCTCATCCCACATGGTGAGCGGCGCCATCTGGCTGTAGCGCAGGTTCGACTTTTGGTAGGTGTCGAAGATCCCGTGGGCGATAGCGGCCTCGTCGCCGCCGCCGGTGAAGACCAGCTGGCCTTTCTTGCCCTTCACGATGGCTGTGCCGGTGTCCTGGCAACCCGGGAGCACGAACCCGGCGGCAATGGACGCGTTCTTGAGCAGGTCGAGCGCGACGAACCGATCGTTGGCGGAAGCCTCGGGGTCGTCGAGGATCTTGCGGAGCTGCGCGAGATGACCTGGGCGCAGAAGGTGCGAGATGTCGCGGATGGCGGCGGCGGTGAGCAGGCGGATGGCCTCGGGCTCGACCTTGAGGAAGGTCTGGCCGCCACCCTCGAAGGTGGACACGTAGTCGGACGTGAGCTTGCGGTAAGGCGCGGTGTCGGCGCCCAACGGGAGCAGGTCCTGGTACACGAAGTCGCTCATGCGCCGAGGGTATCGGCCGTCCTAGGCTGCCGCCGTGTTCGGCCGATCGCGGCACCAGGTCGCGCTGGCACATGCTCGCCGGCGACGCAGAGGGGATCACGGCGCATGAGCGAAGAAGGGCGTCTGGCTTCGGTGCGGTGGTCAGCCGCGCTCAGTGCGCTGGTGGTGGGGCTGAACCTGTCGGTGATGAACGTGGCGTTCGCCGATCTGCGCACTTCGTTCCCCGCTGCGCCGGTCACCACGCTCGGGTGGGTGGTGTCTGCGTACACGATCGTGTTCGGCGCCGTGCTCGTGCTCGCGGGCCGCCTCGCCGACAAGCTCGGCCGGCGGTCGGTGTTCATGACCGGTCTCGCGGTGTTCGCCGGCGGTTCGGTCCTCGCCGGCTGCGCCCCCTGGCTGTGGATGCTGATCGGTGCACGCGCCGTACAGGGGATCGGCGCCGCATGCATCACGCCGGCTTCGATGGGGCTCTTGCTCGACGCCACACCCGTGTCCCAGCGCGCTGCGGCAACCTCGTTCTACAGCGGCGTGTCATCCATCGGCGCGGCGAGCGGGCCGTCACTTGGCGCGCTCGTCGTGGATGGTTCGTCGTGGCGCGTCGCCTTCTTCCTCGGGTTGCCGGTGCTCGTGGTGTCGTACCTGCTCGGGCGACGCAGCCTTCCGCCGAGCGTCGCGGTGCGCGACGCCGCGTTGCCGGATCTCGTGGGTGCCGTCATGATCGTCGCGGCGATGACGAGTCTGTCGTTCGGCATCGTGCAAGGCCGCGTCTGGGGGTGGCGCAATGCGTGGATCGTCGGAGCATTCGTCGCTGCTGCGTTGCTCGTGCCGATCTTCGTGCAGCGCTGTCGCCGCCATCCGTCGCCCGTGATGTCGATGGGCCTCTTCCGTCGGCGCAGCTTCACCGCGGCGAACGTGGCCGCGTTGTTCTTCGGCATGGCCACTGGTGGCGTTGCGCTCGCCAATGTGCTGTTCCTGCGCGACGTGTGGGGCTATACCCTCGTTGGTGCTGGGTTCGGGGCGCTGCCCGCAGCGGTCACCGCGATGTGCGTCGCCCGTACCGTGGGCCGGATGGGCGTGCGCCATGGTGAGCTCGCGGTCGGCATACCCGGCGCGCTGAGCATCGTCGCCGCGATGCTGTGGCTGCACGGGTTCGTCGGGGACGATGCGCACTACTGGACCGCATGGTTTCCCGCATCGGTGATGCTCGGTTTCGGCATCGCCGCGTCGTTCCCGATGATCTCCGTGGCCGTGGTGCGCGGCATCGGCACGGACGAGTTGTCGTTGGCCACCGCGACGAATCGCACGTTTCTCCAACTGGGCAATGCGATCGGCATTGCATTGGTGGTTGCCATGCTCGGCGCGACCACCGCAGCCGACGCCAGATCGGAGTTCCGCCTCGCATGGACCGTGCTCGCCGTGCTGGGGCTGATGTGCACGATGGCGATCGCCGTGACCGGTTCGACCACGAGGGTGGCGCTGGTCGGCGCGGATCAGCCTGCGTGATCCGACAGGATCCAGGCGCGGCTTTCGTCGTGCTCGATGTCGCTCATGAAGAACTCGGCGAACGCCAGGTCGAGTAGTGCTTCGTCGGCGCGCTCGAGCGGATGGCCGGTGGGGGCCAGCGTGCTCGACATCGCCGCGGTCAGGCGGATGTGCACGTCGGTCTCGGCGTCGAGCAGACGTTGGAGACGCTGTTTCGTACGGTCGAGGATGGCTGCGCTGCGGACCCTCGCGTGCTCCTCGGCTGCGGCTACACGTGCGGCGGCGTTTGCCTCGGCGGCACCCAGCATGCGCTCGGACTGCTCGACCGCTTCAGCGGCGCGGGCCTGGGCTGCGGCGAGACCCTCGGCGTGGACGATCTCGGCTTCAGCGAGCGCGAGATCGGCCGAGGCCATCTTGTCGGCGGCATACGAGTCGGCGCGCTCGCGGACCTCGGACGAGGCCCGGTCGGCCTCCTCGATGAGGCGGGCAGCCTCGGTTCGGGCCGCGGTCTCGATGACCCGCAGGCCGATGTCGCACGTCTGGACGGAGGTGCTGAGTTCGGCGAAGAAGGCCCGAACTTCTGCTTGGTCGTAACCCTTGCGGACGACCGTGAACTCGGGGCTGCCGATGTCGTTCGTATCCAAATTCCGTACCTCGCAGTCGAGCGGACCGCGCGGACGCGGGCCGCGGCTGTGGCCTGGCCCCCTAAGGGTTCCGTTTATTTCGCGTAATTGCAAGCTTTGCGGTGTGGAATGGGTCATACGACTCCGCAGGCAAATCCTTCACGAGCCCCTCGTCGAAGTGCTCGTGAAGGAACGTTGCGACGGCTCCAACGGCCTCGCGGGCTTCCGGTACGTGGGGCGTGCATCGCGTGCCACACGTGGGTGAGTCCGGGCCAAAGCTCGCACCTGACCTGGCCATTTGCGCGATGGACGGCGCTGGCGAGATGAACGTCATCGTCGGCGAGGGTCTCGCCGGCCGCCGCTGCGAACTGGCTGGGGAGGGGTCGGTACCCGGCATCGGGCGATCGTAGGTTGATGCGGGCGCATACGATTGCGCCTTCGCAGCAATCGGGGGATCCACCATGGCTTTGTCAGCGTTGCCCGTCATCGACCTCTCGGCCGACACCTGGTGGCGCGATCCCGGCGACACGACGGCACCCATGCATGCGGCAGGAGCGGTCGCCGCGTTCGTCCCGGGCTTCGAGACGGTGTCGTTCCTCCGCTACGAGGACTGTCTCGCCGGTCTCAACGATCCGAACCTCGCCGCGATGGGTTCGCGCTACTTCCGCATGCAAGGTTGGACCTCTGGCGAGTTCATCGACTGGATCGATCGCAACGTCGTGATGATGAACCCGCCCGATCACACGAGGCTGCGCCGGCTGGTCGCTCGAGCGTTCACACCGCGAGCGGTCAGCGACATGCGCGTGGTTGCGGCGCGCATCTCGAACGAGCTGTGCGACGAGGTCGCGGCGAACGGTGGTCGCGTCGAGTTCGTGCACGACTGGGCACGCGTCCTGCCGCTGCGGGTGATCTGCGAGATGATCGGCATCCCGCAGGTCGACGTCGATCTCATGGGCGAGTGGGCGTATGCGCTGTCGGTCGCCTCGGGTGTGCCCACCCAAGACGCACGCGACGCCGGCGACGCGGCGATGCGCGGCTTCAACGAGTACGTCAGTGCGATGATCGCCGAGCGCCGCGCTCGCCCGACCGGCGACCTTCTCACGGGGCTCGTCGCGGCCGAGGAAGATGGCGACCGCCTGAGTGCACTCGAGTTGCAGGCCATGGTGGTCCAGTTGATCTTCGCCGGCCACGAGACCACGCAGAACCTGCTCGGCAACGGCCTCTATCGATTGCTCGAGAACCCGGTCCAGATCGACGCGTTGCGTACGGATCGTGCTCGCGTGCCGGGAGCGATCGAGGAGATGCTGCGTCGCGATCCGCCGATCCTGTTCACGTCGCGCATCGCTCGTGAGGCCACCGAGATCGCCGGCATCCCGGTCGAGGCCGATCAGCTGATCATGCTGAACCTCACTGCCGCGAACCACGATCCGCTGCGGTTCGCCGATCCGCTGCGCTTCGACCTCGATCGTCGCGACAATCGGCATCTGTCGTTCGGCCACGGCGTGCACTTCTGCCTCGGCGCCAACCTGGCGCGCCTCGAGGCGGAGGTCGCCTTCAACACGCTCCTCGACCGGTTCTCTTCGATCGAGGAGACGACGCCGTCCCAGTGGGCCGCGTTCACACCCCTGCGCGGGCGCGAACGCCTCGACATACAGATGCGTTGAGCCCAAAAAGCGCAACTGGTAGTTCCAAAGCGCTGCGGAGCGCGCTCTGGAACTACCAGTTGCGTTCAGTAGGGTCGGTCAGCCGCCTCTAGTGGAACTGCTCCTCCTCGGTGGAGCCCTTCAACGCGAGGGTGGATGCCTTGCCGCCGGAGATGACGGTGGCGACGTCGTCGAAGTAGCCGGCGCCCACCTCGCGCTGGTGGCGCGTGGCGGTGTAGCCGTCGCCCTCGGAGTCGAACTCGCGGGTCTGCAATGCGACGTAGCCGGTCATGTCGCTCGCGGTGTACGCCTTGGCCAGTTCGAACATCGAGTAGTTGAGGGCATGCCAGCCGGCGAGCGTGATGAACTGGAACGCGTACCCCATGGCGCCGAGCTCCTTTTGGAACGTGGCGATCGTGGCGTCGTCGAGGTACTTGCGCCAGTTGAACGACGGCGAGCAGTTGTAGGCCAGCATCTTGCCGGGGAACTCGGCGTGCACGGCTTCGGCGAAGCGCCGTGCCTCGTCGAGGTCCGGCGTGGAGGTCTCGCACCAGATGAGGTCGGCGTACGGGGCGTAGGCGAGCGCCCGCTTGATGGGCGACTCGATGCAGGCGCGGGTGTGGAAGAAGCCTTCCGAGGTGCGCTCGCCATCGATGAACTCGCGGTCGCGCTCGTCGACATCGCTGGTGATGAGCGTGGCGCCCAGCGAGTCGGTGCGCGCCACGATGATGGTCGGAACGCCCAACACGTCGGCGGCGAGGCGAGCGGCGGCGAGGGTACGCACGTGCTGCTGGGTGGGGATGAGCACCTTGCCACCCATGTGGCCGCACTTCTTCTCGGATGCCAGCTGGTCTTCCCAGTGGACACCTGCTGCGCCGGCCTCGATCATCGACTTCATGAGCTCGTACACGTTGAGCGGCCCGCCGAAACCGGCCTCGGCGTCGGCCACGATCGGCACCATCCACTCGCGGTCGGCGCGACCCCCGTTCTCGGCCCATTCGATCTGGTCGGCGCGGCGCAGCGCGTTGTTGATGCGACGCACCACCGCGGGCACCGAGTTCGCGGGGTAGAGCGACTGGTCGGGGTAGACCTGCTCGGCGAGGTTCGCGTCGCCGGCTACCTGCCAGCCCGACAGGTAGATGGCGGGGAGGCCGGCCTTGACCATCTGCACGGCCTGCCCTCCGGTCATGGCACCGAGTGCGTGTACGTAATCCTCGCGGTGGAGCAGGTCCCACAGCCGCTCGGCGCCGCGGCGGGCAATGGTGCACTCGGGTGTGAACGAGCCGCGCAGGCGCACGACGTCCTCGGCGGTGTAGTCGCGCTGGACGCCCGACCAGCGTGGGTCGGTGGCCCACTGCTGCTTGAGCTCGTCGACTTGCTGCTGGAAGCTCTGGTTGGTCATCGCCTAGCTCTTTCTCGTGTACCCGTCAGTTCGATCGGGTCTTCGTGGGAATGGGGATTGGTGGGTCGGGAGAGTTGGGTCACGCGAGCCGCGCGTACGCGGGCACTGTGAGGAAGTCGATGAAGGTGTCGCCGAGCGCCACGGCTTCGAAGATCTCGCGAGCCGCGGCGAAGTTGGACGCGGCGTAGGCCTCGGCGCCGAGCTCGTCGCGGCGGGCTGCGAGTTCCTCGTCGATGACTCGTCGCACCATGGCCGCGTCGACCACGGTGCCTTCGGCGGTGCGCACGCCGTGGCGTACCCACTGCCAGAGCTGAGCACGCGAGATCTCGGCGGTGGCTGCGTCTTCCATCAAGTTGTGGATCGCGGCGGCGCCGATGCCGGACAGCCATGCGTCGAGATAGCGCAAGCCGACGTCGACGTTCACGCGCACGCCGTAGTCGGTGACCGAGCCCCCACTGGCGGCGACGGAAAGCAGGTCGGCTGCGGTGACATGCACGTCGGGCCGTTGCTGGTCGAGCTGGTTTGGTCGGTCACCGAGCACGGCGTCGAATTCCTCGCGGGCGATCGCCACGAGATCGGGATGTGCGACCCAGGTGCCGTCGCAGCCGTCGCCGGCTTCACGCTTCTTGTCGGCGTGCACCTTGGCCATGGCCGCTTCGGTGACCGCGACGTCGCGACGGTTGGGGATGAAGGCCGCCATGCCGCCGATCGCGTGCGCGCCCCGCCGATGGCACGTCTTCACGAGCAGCTCGGTATACGCCCGCATGAACGGCGTGGTCATGGTGACGTCGGCGCGATCGGGGAGCACCATCGTGGGGTCGAGTGCGAACTTCTTGGCCACCGAGAAGATGTAGTCCCATCGGCCGGCGTTGAGGCCCGCGCTGTGGTCGCGTAGCTCGTAGAGGATCTCGTCCATCTCGAACGCGGCGAGGATGGTCTCGATGAGCACGGTGGCCTTGACCGAACCCCGCTTGATGCCGAGGCGATCTTGCGCGAAGCAGAAAACGTCGTTCCATACGCGTGCCTCGAGGTGGCTCTCGAGCTTGGGCAGGTAGAAGTAGGGGCCGGTGCCGCGATCGAGTGCTTCGCGGCCGTTGTGGTACATGACGAGGCCGAAGTCGAACAGACTCGCCGAGACCGGGACGCCGTCGACGCGCAGGTGCTTTTCCTCGAGGTGCCAACCGCGCGGCCGGATGAACAGCGTCGCCGTGCTCTCGTCGAGGCGATAGGACTTTTCGCCCTGTTGGAGCGAGATAGTGCGCCGGATCGCGTCGCGCACGTTGACCTGACCTTGGACGACGTTCGTCCAGGTCGGCGAGTTTGCGTCCTCGAAGTCGGCCATGAAGACCTGCGCTCCCGAGTTGAGGGCGTTGATCATCATCTTGCGTTCGACCGGCCCGGTGATCTCGGTGCGGCGCTCGAGCAGATCTTTCCGCGCCGGCGCGACCTGCCAGTCTCCGGCGCGCACGGCCGCTGTAGCGGTGAGGAAATCGGGTCGATCGCCAGCATCGAGGAGGACCTGGCGGTCGCGACGTGCAGCGAGCATTTCCAGTCGCCGAGGGCCGAATTCGCGCTGGAGTGCGACGACGAACTCGATGGCCTCGCGCGACAGCACGTCGGCGCCGTCGGGGTGTTCGTCGAGCTGGACGTCGGTGTGCACGACACGTACTCCTGTGCCCTCGGGGGTTCTCCGTGGGCTCTATCTGAGTATCGGAAGTGTTTCGGAACATTTCCTGCGTCTTTTGGGAAGAATCTGTTGACAAACCACCTAAAAACGAGAAGAAGTAGCAGACTTGCGTTCTGCTTGGAGGTTCTGATGGCGCAACACGACACCTTGGTCCTCGGCCGGCGCATCCGCGCGGCCCGCCACCGCCTCGGGCTCACGCTCGCGGAGCTAGGCGGGGTGGTCGGTCGGCCGGCGCCGTATCTGTCCCAGCTGGAGAATGGCAAGATCGAGCCGAAGTACGGGCTCATCAACGATCTCGCGACGGCGCTGCGCTGCTCGGTCGCCGACTTGCTCGAGGGTGAGGCGCCGTCCCGGCGCGCGGAGCTCGAGATCGAACTGCTCCGGTTGCAGCAGCTGCCGCACTATGGCCGGTTGGGCCTGCCGGAGATCCGGGCGTCGGCCAAGTTGTCCGATGAGGTCCTCGAACATCTCGTCGGCTTGGGCCGTGCACTTCCGGAGGACGCCGACACCGCCGGTCGCGGACGAGCGGCCGATCGAGCACGCATCGCAAACCTCGAACTGCGCTACGAGCAGCGGGCTCGAGGCAACTACTTCGGCGAGATCGAAAAGATCGCCCGCGAGTCGCTCGCCGCAGTGGGTTACCCAGGTAGTGGGCCGGTGTCCGAACGCGTGCTTACGGATCTCGCTGCGCACTTCGGGTTCACGGTCGAGCGGGTACAAGGCATGCCACGCACAGCGCGCTCGGTGACCGACCAGCGGGCGCGGGTCATCTACATCCCGCAGCGAAACGACCTGCGCACACGCGCCGCTCGTTCGGTGGTGCTCCAGACGCTCGGGCATTTCGCGCTTGCGCACAACCGAACCGAGAACTTCTCCGACTACCTGCGCCAGCGCATCGAGTCGAACTACTTCGCCGGCGCAGTGCTCGCCCCCGAACAACCCGCCGTCGAGTTCCTCCGCGAGGCAAAGGAACGAGGCGACATCTCGGTGGAGGATCTCAAGGAGATCTTTTACATCTCCTACGAGATGGCTGCGCATCGAATCACCAGCCTTGCGACCAAGCACCTCGAGATCGATTCGCACTTCCTCCGCACCGACCCCGAGGGCGTGGTGCAGAAGGCGTACGAGAACGACGGCATTTCGTTTCCGTCCGACCCCGATGGTTCGCTCGAAGGAGAGCGGGTGTCGCGTCATTGGGGGGCGCGCCAGGCCTGGAACTCGAGCGACTCCTTCTCGCTGCACTACCAGTACACGCGCACCGACCACGGCGAGTTCTGGTGCGTGACCTACCTCGAGACCGACGGTCAACCGAGCGCGATCACGCTCGGCACCACGGCGAAAAACGCGCGGTTCTTCCGCGGCCACAACACGTTGCGTCAGGTGGGTGCGCGTACCGACGACACCCGGCCCGACCCTGCGCTCCTCTCGCGCTGGGAGGGCGTGGCGTGGCCCTCGGCTACCGAACGCGGCCACGTGCTGTCGGCGCTCCCGCCGTCACCCCGTTCGTTCACGCCGTTCCCGGGCGTCGACGTGCACGACGTGTACCGATTCCTCGAGCGCCAGCGCCCTAGCTACTGAGGTCCTGACGCACCGCGATCTCCGTGGTGTGTTCAACGACGGTGTCGGCGCGTCACCTGTGCGTGGCGGGTGCGGAGCTCGTCGATGCGTTGCGCCGGGCTGATCACCGGATGATCGGTGGGCAACAGGTCGCGCACGGCATCGATGGTGGTGAGCGTGCAGCGCGGTTGGGTCGCGGCGGTGCACCACACCGCCCGGAAGTGGGCGAACGCTCGCTGGTGGCCGGCGAGGTCGAGCCAGTTCGGCGTACCCGGGTCGCGCGTCGCGATGACGAACCGCACCACACCGTCGGCGTCGACGTGCACCTGCGTGTTGTTGCGGTTCGTGCACCGTGACCCGAAGTCGAGCGATTCGTACCACGCTTCGTTGTACAGCTGGAGCGACCAATACCGAGCGACCGGGACGGTGACGTGAACGATGAGCGCGTCATCGGGCGCGAGGTCGACCCAGCCGTTCCCGTAAAAGATGTCGGACCCGCCGCCGGGAGCGGTGAATACCGGTCCGAACGAGTTCGGTTCGAGGGGTCGCATCATCTGAGCCTCGAACTTGTTCCAGAAGACCGTGGTGTGCTCCACCCAATGTGCGGCCTGCTCGAGCATGCCGCACACGCGCGCCGCGTCGAGGACGGGTTGGACGACCGGCTCGTCCGCGACGCGTTCGAGCACGAATGCGCAGCGATCGTCGGTCGCCCAGTCGATGGCGTACTCGCGGATGAATAGGCAGTCGGCGTCGGGGTGCAACGGCATCCAGTTCGTCGGCTGCTCCGGGCCACCGATGGTGATCGCGATCGAGCCATCCGTCTCGGGTACGAACACGCTCGAACTGCGGTCGTCATGGATGCGGAAGCGCTCCTCGCCCCACCAGCCGGTGAGCGTCTGCAGTATGAAGCCGCCTGATCGCGCGGTGGTGCCACGCAACGTGTAGACGTGCGGGTGCTTCACGGCCGCGGCGAGGTAGATGTTGTCGACGTTCGGCCCGGCCCACTTCGTTGCGTCGTCGTTCAGGCGGTAGATCACCGGGAAGTCGGGGTCGGAGAAGTCAGTGGCCTGTTGGAGCGCGAGTGCCGTCATGCGTGCGAGAAAGCGCACGCCCTCGGCCTGGGCGAGCGCATCCTGGGGGAACTCGCCGCCCTCGATGACCGCCCCCATGTCGGCGAGCCGGCCACAGAACGCACGCCACGCGTCGGTCACGCTCACGGTTGTCCACTCGTCGGTGCTCATTCCGATGTCCTCTGCTCGCGGTTCGCCTGCGAAGCAGCGAGCCTCGCACATCGGTGCTCGCGGCATCGCCACGACGCAGCGTGGCAGGCTGCCGGAGTGAAGTTCGACATCCTTTTCGAGATCGAGGTGCCTCGACCATGGGACCGCGGCAAAGAAGCGCGGATCTTTCACGAGTGCATCGAGCAGGCCGTGTTCGCGGAGCGCATGGGCTTCGACACCATCTGGTTCGTGGAGCACCACTTCCTGGCGGAGTTCGCCCACTCATCGGCCCCCGACGCGATGATCGGCGCGATCGCCGCACGCACGAGCCGCATCCGTCTCGGCTTCGGGGTGACCCTGTTGCCCGGGGCGGTGAACCACCCGATCCGCGTGGCCGAGCGCATGGCCACGGCCGACATCGTCAGCAACGGACGCCTCGAAGTGGGCACCGGACGATCGAGCAGCCCATATCAGCTCCGCTCGTTCGGCACCGACCTCGCGACGACTCGCGAGCAATGGGAGGAGTCGCTGCGGCTCCTCCCTGAGCTGTGGACCCGTGAGAAGTTCGCATACCAGGGCCGTCATTGGCACTGGGAGGATGAGATCACCGTGCTGCCTCGGCCCGTCCAGGAACCGCACCCGCCCCTGTGGGTCGCGTCGACCCAGCCGTCGACGTGTCAGATGGCGGGGGAGAAGGGCATTGGTCTGTTGCTTCCCGCGCTCGCCACACCCGAGGCACTCGCCGAACAGGTGAGGGCATATAAAAACGCCGTTCGAGCACCGATCGATCAGATCGGTGCTTTCCGAAACGCGCAGTGCGCACTGTTCTCACCGACGTTCTGTCACGAGGACGACGCCACTGCACGAGCGATCGGTGGCCCTGCGGCGATGTGGTACCTCAAGACCGTCGGCGAGATCTACAAGGACGACTGGAAGGGACAATCGCTCGATGAGGTGCCCGATTCCTATCGCTGGCACGCGGAGCGCACGCGCCAGAGCGGGGTCGGCGGCGGCACGGTCGGGGGGAACTGGGCCGAGAGGCTCGTGCCGACGCCGAGCCACGACGGGTACATCGACTCGGGCGCGTTCTGCATCGGCGATCCCGCGCGGTGCATCGACACGGTCGGTCGTTACCGCGACGTCGGGGCAGATCGTCTCGTGTCGGTGATGCAACTCGGCGACATCCGCCACGAGGACCTCATGCACAACATCGAGATGTTCGGTAACCACGTGATCCCGGCGTTCCGATGAGCGAGGCTCTGCCGCGGCAGCCGGACGGGTTGCCGTCCTTCGCGGAGCTCCTCGAACGACGCGACGCGCCCACCCCGTCGACGTGGGGTTTGTTCGGCGCCGACGATGAGGCCGGTGCGCTCAACGTGCTCGGTCCCGCAGAGGTGTTGCGCGGTGTCGGGTGCGTCCAGCGCGGCGCGGTGTTCTCGCTTGATCATCCGATCGGTGCGTTCGACTCGCCGCACCGGCCTCGGGCCACGCACACCGTGCTCGACCTCGGACGCGGGTGGCGCGACGACTATCTCGATGGCTTCTACCTGCAGGCCACCAGTCAGATCGATGGTCTGCGGCACGTGTCGCATCACGAGCACGGCTTCTACAACGGCGCGGACGCCGATCGGCTCGTCGCCGGTGATCCGACGCTCGGCGTGAACCGCTGGGCTGATCGAGGCATCGTCGGGCGAGGCGTCCTGGTCGATGTGGCGCGACACCGCGAGCATCAGGGCCGGCCGCTCGATCACCTCGCCGGCGAGCCGATCAGCGTGGCCATGCTTGACGAGACAATCGCGGCGCAGGGCACGGCGCTCGAGCCCGGCGATCTGTTGCTGGTGCGCACCGACTACGAGGCCCACCGACGCGCCCACCCGGGTCGCCGTGGTCATGCCGGCCTCGAACAGAGCATGGAGATGCTCGCGTGGCTGTGGGATCACCGCGTGCCGTTGGTGGCCGCTGACAACGTGGCCCTCGAGTGCGTGCCGCCCGTGGCGAGCTCGCCGTTCCTGCGGCCCGACGCCGTCGACAGCAACGACGCACTCATGCACGCACACCTCATCGCCTTGTTCGGCATGGTCGTCGGCGAGCTGTGGGACCTCGAGGCGTTGGCGGCCGATTGTGCAGCCGACGGTCGGTACGAATGCCTGCTCGTGGTCAAGCCGCTGAACCTCGTGGGGGGTGTGGGCTCGCCACCCAATGCCACCGCGGTCAAGTGAGACTGACCCGCCCCCGACCGACCCGGGTAAGGTCGGTCCAGCGGCAACGTTCGCAGTTATCGGGGGCAGGTCATGATCGAGTTCGACCCACACGATCCGTCGTTCGTCGACGAAGGCATCCCGTTTGATGTGTTGGCCCGCATCCGCGCTGAGGAGCCGGTCTACAAGACCCCCCGCGGGGCGTGGTACCTGTCGCGCTACCAGGACATCGAGGCCGCGCTCAAAGATGTCGAGACGTTCCGGGCCGAGCTGGGCCCGATCACCGGCATCCCGGGCGGGGTCGAGACCATCCCCGCCGATCAGCACTTCCTCAGCGAGATCATGGAACCACGGCACGGGCAGATCCGCCGACTGTTCAACGCGTCGTTCGCCGCGCACCGCATGCGCGACATCGAGCCGTTCATCACCGCCGAGTGCAACCGGCTGGTCGACGAGATGATCGCGGCCGACGTCGCCGATCTGCACGAGGGCTATGCCATGCCGATCCCGGCGATTGCCATGGCGCGCATCATGGGGCTCGGCCCGAGTGCCGTGCCGCACTTTCTCACCTGGTCGTTCGACGGCACCCTGATGACGCGTCCGGCCACGCCAGGCGTGCCACCCGAAGGCCCGGCGAGCCACGTGTTCTTTGCCGAGAAGCTCGCCGAGCAGCGTGCGCTGCCCGAACCCACCAGCCACGTCTTCAAGGTGTTGCTCGAGGCCGTGATCGAGGGTGAGCCGCTCACCGATCGCGAGATCATCACGCAGCTGCACTTCATGATTCAGGCCGGCGTGCACACCACACGGGCGCTGCTCACCCACGCGGTGCATCGCTTGTTGCGCGACCGTGGGTTGTTCGAGGAACTGCACAGCGATCGATCGTTGATCCCCACCTATATCGAGGAGTCGCTGCGCCACGACGCGCCGGTGCAGCGCACCACACGTCGGTGCACTCGCGACGTCGAGCTCGCGGGTGTTGCGATGTGTCCGGGCGATTGGGTCGAGATGGGCATCGGCTCGGGCAACCACGACGAAGCGGTCTTCCCGGAGGCCGACGACTTTCGCCTCGATCGCGACGACCCGCGCCATCACCTCGGCTTCGGTGCCGGATCGCACATCTGCCCAGGCGCCACGCTCGCGCGACTCGAAGGCATCACCGCGATCACGGTGCTGCTCGACCGCGTAGCCGAACTGTTCCCCGTCGACGGCGTGCGCTATCCGCCGATCCCCGGGAGCCTCGGCCACCAACCGATCCCCGCGCTGCTCGTCGCTCGCTGATCTCGAGCCCGACGGTTGGGCCAGACTGCGGGTATGGACCGCTCGAACCCCAGCCTCGGCTGCACATACTTCAATCAGCTCTCGTATCGCTACGTGGCGGGTGATGCCGACGCGATCCTCGAGCTCGATGTCACCGACGACCTCCGAGGACCGAACGGAGGGGTGCACGCCGGGATTACGAGCGTGCTCGCCGATGTCGCGGGCGCCATGGCCATTGCGGCGCGTACCGAGCGCGGCGGGGCCACGTCGAGCGTGTCGGTGCACTGCCTCGCGCCGGCGAAAGTCGGGCCGCTGCGCGCCACGGCCAACATGCTGCGGGCGTCGAAGAACTCAGCCATCGCCGATGTTCAGGTGACCGACGTCGGCAATGACGGTCGTCTCGTCGCGGTGGCGCACATCACCTGTGGGTTGTTCGCCGCGAGCTGATGTGGGCCACCGCCGACGGATGTCTCGAGAGCGAGGTCGCGAAGGCCACGCGGCCAAGAAGCAATGAGCTGCAAGCACACGGCGCAGACCACCGGTGGGTGACCGCTCGGTGACGCAGTTGCGATGCCCAGGTGACGGGGAAGCCGCATGTACGTTGTCGCCGTGGCGATGAGGACGACAGATTTCCCCGAACCTCAGACCCGTGTACGTGATGTCGACGCCGACATGCCGAGCTTCGGGCATCAGCCCGCCCTCGACGGACTCCGCGGCGTCGCGGTGGTGCTCGTGCTCTTGTTCCACGCCGGCCTGCCGTGGCTCAGTGGGGGATACCTCGGCGTGTCGGTCTTCTTCACGCTCTCGGGGTACCTGATCACGTCGTTGCTGCTCACCGAGCATGCGCGATCAGGGCGTGTGTCGCTCGGAGCGTTCTACGGTCGCCGTATGCGCCGGCTGCTCCCGGCCAGCACCTTGTGCGTGGCGTTGATCATCGCGGCGCGAGCCTTCGGCGCCTTCTCGCAGGTGGAGGGGCTGCGCGGCGACATGGTCGGCGCGCTGCTCCAATCGTTCAACTGGGTCAAGCTGGCCAAAGGCCAGAGCTACGGAAATTTGTTCCTCGGTGGCATCTCGCCGTTGGAGCATTACTGGTCGTTGGCGATCGAGGAACAGTTCTATTGGATCTGGCCGGCGCTGATCCTCGGCCTGTTGACCATCGGCAGCCGACGATTCGCCGCCTGCGTCGTGGTGGGCTTGTTCGTCGCGCTCTCGGTGACGGCCGTGGCCATCGCAGGCATCTTCGGTCCTGACGCGGCGTACTGGGCAACCCCAGCGCGACTGCCGGAAGTCCTCGCGGGGTCGGTGCTCGCTTTTTTGTTGTCGGGCGTGCGGCGTGTGCCCACCGAAGCTCGTTGGTTGGCCGTTCCATCGCTGGGTCTGATCGTCCTGCTGTCGATGCGTCTGCCATCGGATTCCGGGCCGGCGTACGAAGGGGCTTTGCCGCTCTTCGCAATGCTCGCCACCGTGTTGATCTACTCGCTGCAAGCGCCGGGTCCGATCAGATCGGTGCTCTCCACGAGACCGTTGGTCACGATCGGGAAGGTCAGCTATGGCCTGTACCTCTTCCATTGGCCGGTGTTCGTGCTGATGCGCGAGCGCGGCTGGGATCTGACCGAGCCGGTCGAGTTGACGGCGGCGCTGGCCATCACGGCCGGCTTGTCGGCGGTGTCCTATCGGGTCATCGAGACCCCGATCCGACGCGCCAGGATCCGTCCGCGCCCGACGATGGTCTGGGCGGGCGTGGCAACGGTAGCGGTGCTGATCGGTGTGGCCGGCATGGCGCCGTCCGTGTCGCCTTTCGCGGTGAACGATCGCATCATCGACGCCGCGGCGATCGTCCCGGGCGAGTCGGTCCGTCCCTTGCGCGCATCGGCGGTCGCCGCCGCCGCTGACAGGAACGAGACCTCGGTTGCCTTGGGCTCACCGCCCGAGCGACCCGTCAGGATCCTGCTCGTCGGCGACTCGACGCTCCAGTCGATCACGGCGGGCCTTCAGCTGTGGGCGAGCGTGCACCAAGATCACGCTCGGGTCAGCGGCACGTGGGCGCCCGGTCTCGTCTACTTGCGGGGCGGCGACATCGTCGATCCGAGACTACGCGACTACGCGGTCGCGTCCTACAACGTCGTCGACCACGCAGTGGTTCGCCTCATCCCCGACTTGCAGCCCGACGTGGTGGTGCTGATGACGACGTTGTCCGACGCAACCCCGCGCAAATGGTCAGACAGCGAAGGCGTCATCAGCCCGACCGATACCCGGTACCGCGAACGCCTGATCGGAGCGTTCACCGATCTCACGTTCACGCTGTCGGCGATGGTGCCGCGGGTGGTCTGGGTCGTGCCCCCCGTGCCGCTGGCGGTTCCGCTCGACCCAGCCCCCGTGGATCCCGCGCAGTACGTCGTGCAACAGGAGGTGATTCGTCGGGTCGTGGCCGCCGCGGGCAATGGAGTCAGCCTCGTCGATCTCCCGCGCTTCCTCGAGCTGACCGGTCATGCTGGGCGCGACTGGCGCCCCGACGGCTTGCACCTCCCCGACGAAATCGCCCGGCTACTAGCCGAGACGTATCTCGGCCCGTGGCTGGTACGCGAGGCCGTTCGGCCCTGACGTAGCACGGCCACCTTTCAGGAGACCCATGGACATCATCGACGCCCACACCCACATCGTGTCGCACGACATCGATCGCTACCCGATCGATCCGGGCGTCGACGAGGAGCAGGCGTGGCACCGTGATCACTCGGTTGACGCCGACGAGCTCCTGACCCAGGCCGCCGCGGCAGGCGTTCGCGGCGTCGCGTTCGTCCAGGCGATCAGCTGCCACGGCTACGACAACCGCTATGTCGTCGACAGCGCGCGCCGTCATCCGGGTCGGACGATCGCCATCGGCGCGGTGCGGCCTGATCATCCGGATGCGAGGGCGTCGCTACGACGCGACGTGATCGAGGGCGGCATGAACGGGGTGCGGTTGTTCTCGGTTGGCGGCGCGACGGCGCCGCTCGACCATCCCGACATGCGCGCGATCACCACCGAGGCGGCCGAGCTTGGGGTGCCGGTGGTGCTCCTGGCCGTCGCGAGCCAGCTCCTGTCGGTGCGGCCCCTCGTGGACGCGTTTCCGTCGGTGCCGTTCGTGCTCGACCATTGCGGCTTCGCCGACCTGGGTGGCGTTGAGTCGTTCCCAGGCGCAGGCGATCTCTTCGCCTTGGCCGATCTGGCGAACCTCTCGTGCAAGGTCTCGTCGATCACCTTGCAGGCGACCGCACATCCACGCGCCTTGTGGGCCGCACTTGTCTCGCGCTTCGGGTCCGATCGCCTGATGTGGGGCTCGGACTTCCCCCATACGAATCAACCCGACTACGCGGGTCTGGTCGATCTCGCGAAGCGCACGACCGAAGGCCTCGACCCGGGGGCCCGAGCCGACGTGCTCGGCGCGACGGCAAGGCGGCTGTGGCCGGCGGTCGGGTGATGTCGTCCCAGAGAGAACCGTTAGGACGCTGACCAGCGAACAGGCCCGGGCCAGGTTGACATCGTTCGCTTCGCTGGTCAGCATGCTCGCGGTGCCGGCTCGACCCGTGAACCAACCGACTCGTGGCCCGGGTCGCGCGAAGGACCGTACCGCCGAGGGTGCAACGTCCCGGTTCGGTCCTGCAGCGCCGCCGATGGTGCGTGCGTCGGCGCGCGATCACGCCGATGCAATCGAGGCGTGCTTCGCCGCTGGGTGGACAGATGGGCTGCCGGTGGTTCCGCCCGAGGAGCATGTCGTCGCGCGTTTTCTCGAAGCCGTGGGCTGGGACCCGAGCGAGATCGTGCTCTACGAGCCGGTGCGGGGCGCTGCGGTGCATGCAGGCGCGATCGTCGTCAATGCCGTGATGGCAGGGTGCCGACCGACGTATCTGCCAGTGGTGCGGGCGGCCATCCGCGCGATGGCGCATCCAGATTTCGAGGTGCACCCGGCGACGAGCAGCACGGGCGGCCCTGGTCCCGTACTCGTCGTCAATGGCCCGATCCGCAATGAGCTCGGTCTGAACTCAGGGACGAATGTGTTCGGCCCGGGCAACCGCGCAAACGCGGCGATAGGGCGTGCGGTGCGGCTCGTGCTGTGGAACTGCATGGGCGCTCGCACCGGCGAGCTCGACAACGCCACGCAGGGGTGGTTCGGCAAGTACACCGCGTGTTTTGCCGAGCGCGAGGAGACGAGCCCGTTCGAGCCGTTCCATGTGCGCCGCGGGTTCCAGGCCGAGGTCAGCTGCGTGACGGTGCTTGCCGCAGAATCGCCCCATACGGTGCTCACCGCGAGTGGCGTCGATGCGGAAGCGGTGCTCTTGACCGCAAGCGATGTGCTCGGATCATTGGGCAGCC
>Ga0114966_10000536_pt1 | contig 36161 bp, 44 predicted proteins | sample M_130207_XF_Meta_FD_87029 | JGI IMG/M metagenome (GOLD analysis project Ga0114966, IMG submission 87029) | Freshwater microbial communities from Lake Montjoie, Canada to study carbon cycling - M_130207_XF_MetaG | ecosystem: Environmental > Aquatic > Freshwater > Lake | place: Lake Montjoie... | reverse complement strand
ATTATGTTTACGTCTTTCATTAATATACGGTAATTTTTTAATTTGTTCTACCCCCATTGCTGCTTGCACTTCAATTGGTTTTAGATTATAACCAATTTCGTCATACACATATTTGTGATCAAATACTTCATTAGGTAATGATGGTAGCCAATTAGAGAATCTATTACCGCATGTGCCGTTTTTAAGTAGACCTGCCTTTTTCCCTACGCAATAGCAGCCTCGGCCCCACTCACGAAAACTCCGTATAATATTTTCATTTATATTATTATTACATGCAACAAACCCTCCTTCTCCCATAGTAATATGATGAGCAGGATAAAATGAGCAACTTGCAAATTCGCCAAATGATCCTAATGGTTTGCCGTCATATGTCGATCCGAGCGCATCGCAACAATCTTCTAATAAAATTAAATTATACTTAGTTACAATATCCATTAACCTATCCATATTAGGTGGATTACCCAATACATGCGCAAATGTAATAACTCGGGCCCCATTCTTTGCCTGTTGCTCAACTTGATCGAGATTTAAATTTAATGTTTCTAGATCAATATCGACAAATAATGGAATAAATCCAAGTTGAAAAATAGGATTAATAGTAGTTGGAAAACCTGCAATAGGTGTAATGACTTTAGTACCTTTAGGTAAGTCATATGTCCTCTTTGAGGTTAGGCATGACATCATTATAAGATTTGAGCTACTACCGCTATTAGTCAAAATGCCATAATCTTTTCCTAATAATTTTGGAAATTGATGTTCAAAATCTGTACCCTTTTTACCTAAAACTAACCATCCATCGAGAATTGTTTCAATCGATGATACGTATTCATTTTTATCGAAAATAGGTCCTGCATATTGTACCCAGTCTTTACCTGGTTCCCAACTCTTAAGTAACTCCCGTTTATTAATATATTCAGTTACTAGATTTAAAATTTTATTTTTTAATTCATCCATAAATTATTATAATTTGTTTCCTGTTTTAATGTATATTCATTTCCCAATCATTTAAATTAGGTATATTAAACTTTTTAATATTTTCCTTAATAAATTTATATTTATAGCTTGTCTGAATGTCGTGCATATCGTAAATTTTTGAGCTAACTTTTAATGGTATTATAAAATTCTCATATTCCCAATTAAAACTATTTACTGAGTCATCATATGCTGTAACCGGTACAGTTTCTGCTTGATATTTATTCCGTGTAATGTAATCTACAATTTTCCAATAGTATTGCTTGACTGCTACAGTCGGTTTATCTAACCACTGTAGATGTGCTATAAATAACACAGGGCAATTAATGCTCCCATGTTTTGCGGGAGCTGGTAAATGCTCTGAATGCATCTGACATAGTTTAAATACACCTCTCGATGTATATGAAGCTAGTCTATCTTTAAAATTATATCTCCATGGACCGTCTATTCTTATCTTATTTGTATCAGTATACTGTATCCACTGTAGGTGAATTAAAGTATCTTTATTGTTTTCTAATAATTCATTTAATTGAGTTTTATTTAGTATCCCGTCTAGATATTCATCTGTATCGAGGCATATTATTTTACCTGAATGTTTATAAGCTTCATCATATAATCGCTGTCTTGTTGTTGATTCTACTGAGAGCTCTGTATCAGTAAAGTTACTGGGGATTATATTTAATATATTAAATTTTTCTTTATTTTCCATTAGATACTCATATGTGCCATCAGTAGATCTATCGTCCATAAAAACAAAAGCATCAGCATATTTTTGCCACAGTGGCATCATTTCTTTAATAAGAAATAATTCATTTCGAGTTATAGTTATTTGTACTATCATAATTTATATCTTTAAGTTTTATATAAGGTTGAATTTATTATTTTGCCTTTTTAAAAAGATAAGTTTGTCTTCATTTTCATATATTTCATTTTTTGCGTATGTTTCGTCAAATGCTTCATCTGTTACTGAATGGTGATTATGCTTAATAATAACTTGATTAAAATACTTTTGTTTGCCTAACAGATTACCAACCCGCGTAAACTCGACATCACACCATAGAGACTTATATTCAGGATTATATATGTAACCGAACCTATTATAATAATTTTTACCCAAAATGCAAAGAGTATTAAGTCTATTTTGCTGCACACTGTCGTTAAACCAAACAATACCGTCAAAATCTGGAAAATTTTTACACATACTGTTAATTATAATTAAATCATACCCACTGACTACTGGCACCATATCATCTGATGCAAGTAATACTATTTGAAAGTCACGACGTGAAACACCTGCATTAATAGCTTCAACCTTAGTTTTACTATTACCGTATTCAACTTCTAAATTAGCATATGTTTTTAATCTATCTATCACCACAGAATTATTCATTGATGTATCGTCTATATCACAAGTAACTAAAAACTCTACATTGCATTTGCCCGATAGCAATTCATAATACTTATTTAATGTATTAAAAAATTTATTAACTCTGCCTCTAGTAGGAAATTTTATTAAGAGCTTGGGTTCTTCATATATAAATTTATTCCCTGATATTTTAACATTATTGTACTGCTGTTTAATATTTTCAAAAACTTTATATTTTTGCTCATATGCATCTACGTATGCAGGGTTGTTATGTGTACCACCAAAGTCAATGCCTGTATCTTCTTTAGTACTGTCAAATTTATTTTTGTACCAGCTCATTCCCTCAAAATGTATATAGTAGTTATTTAATAAATCCACGTTGCCAATTTTAAGTCCACTCGATTTAATGTCTTGTAAAAATGTTGATCCAATATCGTAGATTTTATTAGTATTAAAGCTATCTCGCATCCGTTTCTCATCAAAGAAAATAATATTATGCTGCTTAATTTTCTCTACATTAATAAAACAATGCCATGGATTAACTCGATTATAAATAGATTTGCCGCCGCGGTCCCCTTCTATTTTACCCATAATAGCTAGATCCATGTCTTTAAATTGTTCAAAGATGTCACTGTGGTCTTTTAAAAATATTACATCTGTATCAACAAGAAGAGCATATTTCGTTTTACATAATTTTAATAGCTCATTAATGCCATTACCGTGACTCATACCTGGCCGTGTTATATATGGTATTTGATGATCAAATAATAGACTCTTAGTGTCACTGTCTGTTGAATTATCACACAATACTAGTCTTTGGGTTCTATTATGGACATGCATCCATGACTTTAACATTGTCAGTGTTAAAGCAGGTGTATTATATGAACAAGTAAGTAGAGTTAAATCATCCATTTCTATCTTTAATTATTTTGAGCGAATCTAATACTTCGGTAAGAACTGCTTTCGGTGTTTCATTAGGATACATACCATTTTTAATTTTGTATTTATTAGCATTTAATTTTACATTATCTAACCACTCTACCTTATTAGATGCTGTGCTACTATTTTTTATTGAATCTGGCTGGGGTTCTAAGTATTCCCAACTATTATAAATATCAGCAAACCACCAAAACGGTGGATGAAATTGATTTTTTATTGCCTGGTAAGTATGATCAACATGCTCCCAAGCATTATAAAATTGCTCATCAATTAACCCTATTTTATTTAGAACGTTTTTATGAAAAAAGGAAAACATACCACAAATATGTTCATATAACTCTACTTTAATATTATTTCTATACTCAACTATGGTCTTGGGATTCGGCTTACTATCCATATTAAGTTCATGTCTATTATGTAAATCAAAATTTACAATTTGCTTTAAATTGAATGGTGTGCCTAGCGCATAATTTAAATGTAAAATGCCTGTCTCGTTTGATGTCTTGATATATTGATCAAAAACATCTGCTCGTTTAATTATTATATCATCTTCAATAATAAAAATATACTCACACCCTTTATCGAGAAGATGCTGCATTGCTATATTCTTGGATTTACCAACACCCAGATTAATTTCGTTTTTAATGTATGTAAATCCTAGCGCTGAGTCATACGGATATTCTTCGTCACCATCATCAACTATTACAAGCTCATCGTGTTTGCGGTGTCGTAGAGAGGTAAGTAGGTTTCTTAAATATTCAGGCCTATTGCAAGTGATAATACCTACACCTATTTTCTTTTGCATTATAATATTTTAATATAATAAAAATTAATATCAAGCAATTTTACCCTTTTTTATTTAAATTGCTTGTATAAATAATTAAAATGGCCTCTGAAGTATTCGTCAACATTAAAAACTTACCCGAAACGGAACAAATTAATCCAGGAGATTATTTAATTGTGGAAACACAGGCGGGAACCAATATTCTCAATTTCGAGAACTTTATAATTACAGCAGCTAATACTACATTTAGTAATTTGCTCTCTACGAATAATGTAGATAACGCAGCAAACATTACAACTAGTATTAATGCTCTTTCAACTACAATAAGTAAGACTTATCCTAAAATGTATTATGGTACTGCAAGTATAGACCTTAAAACAAATAAATCCGGATCAGTTACTTTAATACCTGCTCCACCTACATCTAATGTGGTCAAGAGCTTAACTGTTAATGATGTTATTATTACACCAGCTAATAGCAATTCACTTAGTAACTCAGTTTATGTTACGGGGCTAACAAAAGACACTATTAATCCCAGCATTAATGTTACAGTGTCTCATGCTGTATCGGGAAATAATAGTCGATTTAACTTAAGTATTATTAAGCCCTACTACTAATTAATAAGCTTTTTACCTATTTTCTTTTCGTACTTCTTAATAAGATCTTTCTGAAAATCGACATTTTTAGATAATTTTAATTCCTCTGTTTGCTGAGCATATAATTGCTCAATACTTTTTAGCATCTCTGGGTTTAATACTGTATCCCCCTCTGCACCGATAATATCTCCATCTTCATTTAAATATTGATCAATTAAGTATATACGCTCTGCTGGCTTACCAAAGATCTCAATAATTGCAGGAGCATCACCCTTGGGGAAGAAAACAGAATTTTCAGGTGCTTTATTAAATTGCTGCAGAATAGCCTTAAAGAGGTGGTCGATTTCTGTAATATAAAGCGGGTCAACCTCTCTTGTCTTATCATCGACAATAGTAATAGGAGACGACTTAGTTAGTGGTATAAAAAATATAATATCAAGAAGACGCATTGACTCTCTCACCAATGGAATACATTTTTCAATAAATGGTTCATCAATATCGCTTGCGCCCTTATCAAACGACCACATAGAATAGATTAAATTATCAAGTGGCGCTCTATCAAATAATACCATATCATCTTTAGTATATTTTTGCAAATCATCAATTAAGTGATTCAAGATTGCCCACTGACCATCTTTATTACATTGTTTACTATGCGGAGTATCTTTTAATAGTGCCCGGTAAGTTTTTGCAGGAGTGGTATATTTTGGCCACTTTTTAATCATATCTGCAATAAGAGTCGATTTACCTGTACATGCTGTTCCGCTAATTGCTATTCTCATAAATGTATTATATTATTCTAATTTAAGAAATCAACAAACTATTGCAATAATCCCAATTAATAATGCCGAGAACTTTGTTTAAGTAAGTCTGCTTGTCTGACTTGTAATCCAGATAAAAACTGTGTTCCCATAGGTCTACCCCCAAGACGATACCTATATCTTTATTTGTCATTAATGGATTGTCTTGATTAGCAGTTGTAATAATTTCAAATTTGTTTTTATCCTTAACTAGCCAGCACCAACCGGATCCAAATTGTTTTAAAGCAACATTAATAAAATCTTCTTTAAATCCCTTAAAACTATCCCAATCGTCAATTATAACATCTTTAATATCTCCACTTAATTCAGACTTAGGTGATAGCATATTCCAAAATAGACTATGATTATAAAAACCTCCAGCATTATTTTTAATAATATCTGGCTTAGATTTACAGCTTTTAATTAATGTTACAATATCAACTATCTTAGTTCCTTTAATTGCATCATTTAATTTGTTTATATAATTCTTATAATGTTTATTATAATGCTCATTCATCGTCTTACTACTAATAATTGGACTCAATGCATTAAGGTTATAGGGAAGTTTTGCAGGTTTATAGGTAGAGTTAGTAGCCTCTAGAATGTGTGATATTTGCTGATTAAATGTTTTCATAGGGATAAATTAAATAGCTCTTAGCTCTTTTATAGATTTAATTACATAGCTATTTTTAGCCTGGTTATATAAATCAGGCTGAACTTGTTTTAATCTATCGAAACTTATCATATATTTATTATATGTCAAATATGTTTTTATTTTTGAAAATGATTCTATAGGTTCAACACACTCAAAATCCCACCCATCTTTAATCTCTCGCTGCAATCTAGTGTATCCTTCTGCTCCTGACTTTTCGTAGCCATAATTACTATACCACAAAATTTTATCTGCATTTTTAGGAGTTGCTACGGTAAAAAATCCAACTCCTATGGGTCCCCACCCAGAAAAAGATTTTGGGTCGCTAACTGTAGATTGTAGACTATTAAATCCAGTTTGCCCTATTTGTGTTGAGCCTAAATTATATCCAACCGAATATGCACCGTGTGTATACTCTGGATTAGATGAAAAATAGACTGAACTCCCCCTAGCCTTAGCATCTTCACTTTTTGAAAATGGGTCTGGATCTTTGTGTCCTCTATACACTAGAGAACCGTCTCTGGGTAAAGAATCAAACCCCGCCTTTAAACTAAATCCGTAATATTTCATCACTGCATCTATTTGATTGTTTATATCGTAGCGGATATTGTCTGTAATACTTCCAAGGTCTGTGGTTATTCTTGGCTCAAATGCATCAGCCCGTCTTTTTTTATATTCTTCAACATCTTTTTCAATCTTGAAACCAATAACATTACCATCTTTATCTCTATTAAAGTTATATATATTTCCGTACGGTACTCCATTTCTTTTTTGAGCGATACCCTCTTCAAAAAATGTTTTAAACGGTACTATTTTAAAATTGCTAAGCATAGGCATGTGATATTTGCTGATTAAATGTTTTCATTAGGGGTTTCTTCTATGTCATTAGCGGCTTTTTTAAGCTGTTTCTTATTTAAGTTGTAAGCATAAGTAACAGGTATATATTGCTTAAATGATTCACTATTATTTATTACATAATAGATATCTCGCAGAGTTTCTTTGGTTAAATATACATTGCGTAAAAACAACGGGTCAACCCATTTAAATCTAGAGTGCTCATCACTTAATTTAACATGTTCAGTATTTGACATACAAATAAATAATTTAAAATTTAATTTATTTTGTATTTCAAGTATCTTACTAATATTAATATTAGTTTCTTCCTTAATTTCCCGCTTTAGTCCATCTACATAAGATTCTTTTACATGCAAATGTCCGCCAGGCAAATGCCAATACACACTATAAACAGGCTTTAGTAATAATACTCTACTATTATAGCATAATATGGCTTTTGATATTTGTTTTGTATCTTCCATATAACATATTTATGTTATAAAACATTAAACTCCGCAAGTCTTATCCCATGCAGAGATATGTAAACGGGTCAACCCAATGAAACCATATTTTTTAGCCGTTTCGAGAATAAATTTAGTACGTTCATGAAAGTTCTCCTGTGCATCAAGACCTGGCATAATAATTAACCGCTGTTGATCGATATGAAACGGTAATCTATATTGAGTAATAATTTCTTCTAAATCACTTTCATTTGAAATAACAAATTTAAACCAATAATTTTTATGTTCAACAATTCGTCGAAGTGCATCCGGTTTAATACGCTTAGATTCTGCCATACCTGAGTTATCTAATTTAGCAGAGCAATTAATTTGATTTAAATGATTGAATAATTCATCATTAATATAAAAAGTACCATTAGTTTCAATTTCACTATAGAGACTTGACTCAGGATATGTAAGCTTAAACCAATTTAGAAATCCAACAATAGCTTCTTGGTGAATAGGCATAGTTGGTTCACCGCCAGTCCAAATAATATGAACCCTGCCCCACTTAACCCATTCAAAAATACCTTCATCAATCCAATCTTGCACAATTTGCTCATAAGTAATTTTATTACCAAATAACCAAATCGGAGCTGAGTCGCAAGTCCAAGTTGCTTTGTCTTGCTGATGCAGATCACCAACAAACGAGCCCGAATCAATATTACCCTTACCAGTTTTGAGGATATTACTGATGCCTTCACTTGAGATACCACAACTTAAGTTACATCCCTTTAATCTAATAAAATAAGCAGGAAAACCTGTAGTAACTCCTTCGCATTGGATTGAGTAAAACTTTTCTGATACATTTAATTCATTTTTCATATGTTCATTATATATTATTTCCTTACCTATTAATCCAGATAAACTCAAATAAATAATATTGAATATGCAAACAACAAAAAAACCAAGAAAGCGTTCAGCTCGTTCTAATCGATATAATGATGACCGTGTTGACTATAATCTAGAGGAAGAAATTGCAAGTAATAGTGCTAAGACATGGAAAAATACGTTTAAAATTAAAAACTCGTTTAAATTAAATGATGTACACAGCTCATTTGTAAAATTACTTGAGCTTAAAGAGACTAAAATGGTGTTCGCTGATGGGCCCGCTGGCACAGGAAAGTCTTATCTGGCTGTACTTGCTGCTCTCGAATTGTTGCAATTAAAGAGTATTGATAATATTGTATATATCAGAAGTATTGTAGAGAGTGCATCTAGGAGCATGGGATCATTGCCTGGTGAACTACAAGATAAATTCATGCCCTGGGCACTACCATTAATCGAAAAACTTGATGAGCTAGTTGGACCTGTTAGTAGAACAGAGCTATTAAAAAGTGATGTTGTCAAATGCTTACCGGTAAACTTCGTACGTGGATTAACTTTTCGTAATTCACTAGTTATTGTAGATGAGGCTCAAAATTTAACGCATACTGAGCTTGTTGCTATCTTAACGCGATTTGGTGAAAATACTAAATATGTAGTTATTGGTGATACTAGGCAGAGTGATATTTACAATAAGTCTGGTTATTTAGGAATCTTGAATGTATTTAACGATGAACAGAGTCAAGATAAAGGTATTCACGTATTTAAATTCGGTGAAAACGAGATTGTCCGTTCTAAGATTCTAAGATTTATTGTGCAGAAGTTGGAGACAGTTCAGCAGGCTTACTCTGAATCTCAGGATTACAGAGCTCATAAGCAGAAATCGCACTCAACTCCCGTAGTGCCTCCTCAAATGACACCATACGGACAGTATCCCGAGGAATGGCAGGTAACACCTCTTTGTGATCACTAGAATTATTTAACTCGTTTAGTTTTTTATTGAGTAAACTAAAAACTGTATTTTCCAACTGTGCCGTTTTAGGGTCCCGCTCAAATGGCGGGACCCTAAAAGTTGAGCTATACATTCCGTTTTTTATTGGTCCAGAATTATTTGATACTTGTGTAGTATAAATATTTTGTAATTGCGGATCTGCGCTCATTTATTCACCCCAAGTTGTTCCTGCAAACCAATTACCTTTGCCAGGTGAGTTATTAGATCCGACATTAGCACCACGGCGTTGATTAGGCTCTGGTGTTGATACGGGAGCAGGAGTAGATACAGATGTCGGCTCAGGGTCAGGATTTGTATAAATATTAACATTTTCCCAGCTGCCATTTACTACAGGTACAGGTACTTCATCGAAAAGAAACTTCTCTGTATATTTAGCAAGAAGCTCGTCCCCACTAACTGCAGTAAGATTTAGGACTGTATTATCACATTTAGGTGAATAGATTGCAGAATTCTCTTCATGCTCAAACAATTCTACTGAAGATACCCAGCAGCGTTTATGAGTTCGATTCTGAACAAATTTATTTACAGTATTGTAACACCATTCAGCAAATTTTTCAATTCCAACAGCTGGCATAATCCGTAAATCGCACCCACCCTGTGATTGCAACAATTCAAAAGTTGAACGCAATGGATCATTTTCAGCAATACAGAGAGTGTGGTCAAATTGATATCCAAGAATAGACTTAATCTCCTTAAAGTCACCGAAATCAAAACACCAGTTATTTTTATCAACCTCTTTGCAGCTTATTGTAATCTTTGCAGATAGACGATAACCGTGAACATATTTGCAATGACTTTCAGCAGTAAATTGTCGAAATGCACAGCTGCCTAGTTTGATTAGTTTAGTAGAATTAAAAGTACTCATATTGTTATTATATGCTGATTCCTTAATATTTCAACTTTTACGATTATAATTTTGCATTTATGTAGTAAATATTTTTATGTCAAATATTAGAATTTCTGAATTAACAGCAGTTACCGACTTAACGTTAGATGGAGTTTTTCCTTTATCGCAGCCGGATGTAATTAATGATAACGTAATAACAACATACAAAACAACGTTACAGAAGTTTTTGATTTATTTTCCGCCCTATTTCCAATTGGATTAATTTTACCATATGGAGGAATTATTACGCCAACTATTTTAAATACTACGTTAAAGGGGTGGGTAGTATGTGATGGTTCTTCACTTGTAATATCAAATTACAATGCACTTTACGAAGCAATAGGTGATACATATGGTGTATCTACTAATACTAATAATTTTAAATTACCTGATTTACGTGGACGCACTTTAATTGGTGCTGGGCAGGGTGCAGGGTTAGGCGGAAATTATAACTTTGGTGAATCAGGTGGAGTTGAGAATGTTACACTTAATATTAATCAAATACCTCCACATACCCATCAATACGATAGAGGATTTAGTAATAAAAAGTTTGATTCAAAACTTAATAATCAATCTGCTCTAGACCCTCAGGGTATAAATGTTAGTTTCACTGGTTCAAATGGCGGTGGTGCTAGTCATCCCAACATGCAGCCCTACACTGTAATTAATTATATTATAAAGACTTAATCAATCTATAAGATGCGCGGCTTGCGAATAAAGTTGAATTAATTGATCGTTTGTTATGGCTGAATGATATGTTTTGAGCCCTTCGTTAAATTTCTTTTGTATTTCTGCATTAGCAGCTTTCGCAATCTCAGCTGTCAATGCTTGAATTTGCGCAGAGTCAGCGGCCGCATTACCTTTTTTGTTATCGTGAGTATCTTTTATGTACTTTTTAATAGCATCAGGTACCTGATAACCAGACTTAGAAGTAGTTTTTTTACCTAATAAATCCATTATATTCGCAGCAGAATTATCATGGGCCCCAGGCACCCAGGGTTTATTTGGCATGTGACCTGTTGCAATTTTTAACCATGGCTTAGCGGCATCCCACAAACTTTCATTAATTGTACTATTAAATGCTAATTTATAAATATTTTTTATATCATTTTGTGTACAACCATTATCTATGCAAAATGATTCAACGTACTCAATACTATTACAATTTATAATTAATTTTGTTATTGTATCTGTTTGCTTAATATCACGCTTTTCCTTTAAGTATCTCAGAGCTGCAAGTTTAAACATATCTACTTTGGATAATTTATTTTGCACAGGCTCTAACATTTTGTTAGGTACAATTATTACAGCACCGTTTTGCTCAAGAAATACTTTTGAAGAAGACCCATTTTCTCTTAAAATATATCCAATGTATCCTTGAAATTTACTAATGTTACCTAGATTTGAAAAAGCAGGATCAGTCTTTAGCTGTACTTTAACTAGTTTTTCTTTTAATGCTACTTGTTCGATTAAATTATTAAATGCTGACATACTAGTATTTATACGGAAAGCATATATAATTACTTTATGCAATCAAAAAATATTGGTAACGCGAACGGTAATGTTCCTCAGACTGACGAAGAGAAGAATCAAATTATTAAAAATGCTAGTATGGCATATGAACTGTTTATGGATGCTCTAAAGATTGATTGGAGAAATGATCCGAATAGTTCTGATACTCCTAATCGTGTTGCTAAAGCATTTGTTAATGACTTAATTTCTGGTTGCTACAATCCACCGCCTAAAATTACTGCATTTGAAAACGTAGATCAGTATGATGGAATGGTTTGTCAGAATAATATTAAAGTTGTTTCAATGTGTAGCCATCACCATGCAGCATTTACAGGTTTAGCTCACGTTGCATATATTCCGAGTAAAACTGGTAAAGTTATTGGTCTGAGTAAGTTAAATAGAATTGTAGATTGGTTTGCGAGGCGTATGCAGGTGCAGGAGAATTTAACTGCGCAGATTGCAGAGTATGTTAATAAAGTATGTGAAGACAATAAAGGAGTTGCTGTAATGATTGAATGTGAACATACTTGCTGCAGTAATCGAGGTATTAAGCACGACTCAACAATGAGAACTGCTCGTATGTCTGGTGCATTTTTAAAAAATTCGGATCAATCAAGAGCCGAGTTTTATAAGTTTGTCGAGTTCTCTAAAAAATAATCTACCCAGGGCAGATTATATCTTAATATAACTGTTACTCAATTTTTTTAGAAACTGCATTCCCAATAAGCATTTTTCAGGATCATGCTCTCTATCTCCCACTGAAAAGGTAATATTTTTATACACTTTTCCATGTAATTTAAAATCTAGCTTTATTAGAGGTCTATCTTCAATATGACCTGCACCAACATTAATTTGTATTTTACCTGCTAATTTGAATCGCACAGACTTATTACCTGCAGTAGTAAAACTTACAATATTATCACTTACTTTAATATCTGTGCCATGAATTACATTGTATGCAGTATTACCACTATCTATAATAGCCTGCACAGTTCCTATATTTTTAATGTAAATTTTCTCTCTAACATTAAAAATTGTAGCTTTCTCTGCAAAAAATAAATTAAACTTATTAATATTCTCTGCCTGATTCCGGTTCTTCGTCTTCTAGATTACAGTGATGACAATAGCCGTTTTTATCTACACAACCCTCCTCCCCGCACTCTGGACAGTCTTCACTATTATTAAAGTCATCATCTTTATAATCAACATCATCGGGATAGTCACCATCTTTAAACGAATGTCCGTAGTTATTTCTTGGGCTATCAGCATCATTGTGATAGTGATCCCCATATTCTGATTCATTATCTTCACTAGACTTTTGTTTTAAATAAGCCCTTGCCTCATCATCTGACATAGCAAGATATTTACGTCTTTCAGTTTCTTCACGTTGTCCACCTGGACTTCTCTCCCAAGCCTCTACAGGCGTCGGCCCCTCAGGCCTAGGTCCCAAAGAGCGTGGATTACCATGATGAGCCATCCATTCAGGTGTATAGCGTTTAGAAATATAATCACTAGACTCACTATTTTCTGATTCATTATCCATGCTGTGTCCGCAGTTGACACATTCACCATCATATATATCAGATTCGCATGTTGGGCAAGTTTCTGGTGCATTGTAATAGCTGGACTCATTATAAATACTTAAATAGCTTAAGATTAAATTATCGAAATCATTTTTCATATATGTATATTTATTAAGTCACGGGGTAAATTTGATTGAATTGTGACTGAATATATTGTAATAATTTATTTAAGTCAGAACTGTCGGATGCTATATAATCAATTAACCGTTTTAGTGATTCAGAGCGTCTACCCGCAGAAGATTTATCGGGCATATTAGCCGCTTTATTTGTAACAACTTCATTTTGATGCTTTAACAGCTCATTTAATATTCCAATTATAATATTAACTAATTCACTTTTATTTGTTTGCTCACCATTATTTGCATCTCTACTTGTCTGCCCGGTTGGATAAATTACGTAAAATTGTTCTTGAATATGTGTTATTAAATCATTTAATTTTGATGTAGCTAAATTTTCGGATGTAGTAGTGTTAATTAATTTAGTAAGTTCTTTTGCTCTAAATTTAGCTGATTTTTTTTCTTCTACCTCAGATGAGCTATTAACAATAACTTCATTTTGGTGCTTTAATAACTCGGCTAATATTCTAGTAATAATACCAACTAATGCAATTTTATTTGAGTCATTTTCAAGCTCTTCAGTCTTACCTGATTTGTCAACTTCTTCAGGAGTAGGTGGTGGGGTCTGTGGAGCCTGAGCTGCATCGGGTTGACCCGCATTAGGTTGCGGCATTGCTGCATCTGGTGGTGCTCCGGGAGGTTGAGCAAAAGCAGGGTCATCGGGACCAGCTTCATTAAGAGCTTCATATGCTTTGCCGAGTATATTATAAAAGGGTGTTAATGTTTTTTCTAGCTTAGGTGTTTGTAGACTAGCAAGCATTTGTTTTATTTTATCTGTTTGCTGTAGCTCTTTTATTTGATTTAAAAATCCAGGTTTGTCGGGGTGAGTGTCGGGCAAATTATTAACTGCGGCCTGCAACTCAGTAATTTTTGCAGTATTATCAACAGGAGCTGGAGCAGGTGCAACTGATGAAACACCGGTTGGCTTAGGAGCAAGTACCTTTGCGGGAGGAGCAACAACCCCTGTTGTAGCAGCTGGTGAAATCATTGCCTCTGCTATTCTTGTTAATGTTTGGTTAAATTTCATAATTTAATTGTAATATTATTTATACTAAATGTACGCAACCATTGTCACCAGTAATTGATTCTTTTTTACTATAATGCCAAATTAACTTATACCCTTCTGTTGTAAGGGCGCGTTTCTCGCAAATATAAATACCATGATGTACCTTAACATGACAGTTACTACATAAATTCGCAATATTTGTAGGGTGATTAGCATTTTTAATTTTACGTCCATTGATGTGATGTTGATTTAATATTTGATTTTCTCCACAAATTTCGCATACAGCATGTCCAGTAGAGTTAAAAAATCGCTTTAAGTACTTACTCATTTTAAATGAATGCAGGTACTTTTTATGTAATTAAATTTACTCTTTAAAATTTTTAATGAATATTGATCCACAAACTTTTTCAATCTTGCTAATTTTCTATTTTTTTCAAGTATACGTTTAATTTTGAATAATAAGTTATTATCTTGTTTACTTGCGAAAATATAATATATTGGGATTTTTTTTATAATTGCAGAAAATAAATTATAAATCTCTGCTTGTGTAGCTTTAAATGTTTCGCACAATACGTCAAAATTTATATTTTCTTCAATAATTAATACATTCCTTAAATTCGCGGGTAATTTTGTATAATTATCAAGTATGTTTGAAATTATACAATGTGCTATAATTGATTTATTGTCGGAACTATTTATTGTAGATTTTAAGTTATACATTCTAAAGTAATCCAATATATCCTTTTCAATTTTTTGTTTATATAAAATATTAAAACAAACTATATTAATATTATAATCAGTAAATTCTGTCTTTATCATTTTTTCCTCCCTCAAAACAATTGTAGCTAATAAAATTTTAAAGTCAACTACTAAATTATAACATTTTTAGGTTTTTTACCTATTCGCAAATTTAATATACCATTATAATATTGTTCACTTAATAGTACTTGCCTGTTTATTTGCTCAACAGCCTCGTAGTAGCTCATTTCCCACTTGCATGCACAAAACCTTAAAATGTCAAATGTAAATTGAGATTTCGTATACTTTATTATGTCTTCATTTAAGTCATTGCTACTCCCAGTATACTCTTTCCAGTTTGTCTCTTTTATACTATGTCTTTTATTTTTTTTACCTTTGAGAGGTTGCTTTTTATGTACGCAAGTCATTAATTTTTTACCAACATACATTTTACCATTAGCATTATTGGTAATTAAATAAACAAATCCAAATGGCTCAACTGGTATTGGTTGTAGTGTTTGCCAGTGTCCTAAATCCATAATTACATTTTAATAAAACTGCGTCGTTGCATTGGTGTTTTACCTTTGCGCTTACCTTTGCGTTTTTTGCCAAGTACTTTAGGTAGTCTACTATCACCTTTAGCATAAAAATCTGTATTTGGTACATCACCCCCGTGTCCAATTGCAGCTGCTGCTCCTAAGCTACCTCCGCCAACAGTAGAGTCTTCAATAAAAAAATTTTTAAATGTCTTAATCATTATTATTAATTATTTATACAACACATCAATTAGATTGTATTGTATAGTAAGTTAATCAACTGTAAAAGGTGGATTTACCTAAAAAAGTAGCTATAATCGTCTTATCATGGAATTGCTACAAAAATATATTAAAGAAATTGAGCAAGATTTAAAAATTGATGAATTTAATGTTAAAGAAGTTCAAATGAATGCACCTGGTAAAAAGCATTTCTGGATTTCGCGATTAATAAATCACAAAGTTGAGTTAAATAATCTTAAAAATGAGAAAAATACTACTCGCAAAACCTTAATTGAAAGAGTATCCGAAAATAGCCCAGTAACTTTAAGCTTTGCTGCACTAGAAAAAACTGTAGATAAGACTGATGAGATTGAACGCTTAAATTTTAAAATTAAAGAGAATGAAATATTAATTGAATTTTTAGAAAAAACTGAAAAGGTCTTTTCATCTCTAACATTTGATATTCGCAACATTATAGAAATTATTAAAGTAGAAAACAATTAATATGATAACGTTTAACTACGATAATAAAAAAGGGAAGGGTATAATTTTTGGAGATGAGTTTAGCAAAATTAGAGAACACTTTAGTGTACCAAACCCAGCTGCGAAATTTACTAGAGGGTATAGTTATATTCCTAAGCGTTTATATGCTATTACACCTACTGGTCAGTTTAATGTTGGGTTAGCAGGCGAAATTGAATTGTATATTAATAGTCTGCCTGAAGCAATATTAATAGACAAAACCGAGTCCTTTGTCTCAGCATATCGTCCTCCACTGTCTTTGTTATCGAGAACTAAGTTGAATATAGAGCTACGTGATTATCAGACTGATGCAATTACCCAATGTGTACGCAATGGTAGAGGAATTGTAAAATTAGGAACAGGAGCAGGCAAAACTCTCGTAATTGCTTCTTTAATTGAAACATTTTATGCAGCAAATAAATTATTGCGCATATTAGTAATTGTGCCTGATTTAGGATTAACAACACAGACAAATAATGACTTTATTAATTATGGTGTCAACTTTACGCACTCAATATGGACAGGCTCAACAGCTCTCGATCAAGAAACAAATGTCTGTATAGTTAATTCATCTAATTTGCAGAGTAAATTTGAAGACAATGAGTGGATTCAATATGTAGATGCAGTTATTGTAGATGAAGCACATAAATGCGGCTCTTCTACAAAATTAAGCAAAATAATTAGCAAAATTAAAACTAATTATAAATTTGGATTTACGGGAACTTTGCCAGAGTCTCTTATCGATAAATGGAATATACTTGGTAAGATAGGTCCAGTATTAATTGATATGTCATCCTATGAATTAAGAGAGGGCGGATTTTTATCGGATGTTAAAGTCAAGGTATTTAATATACAATATAATACTAAGCCTGTTTATGTTAAGTCCGGATCAACAACTGCAAATTACCTTACAGAGTTAGATTTTTTAAAGAATAGTTGTTATAGAAATAACGTAATTAAGTCAATTTGTAATAATTTTAATCAAAATATTCTTATATTGGTTAATCATATTGACCACGGTGAAAAATTATTTCAATTATTAACAGACAACTTGAATAAAAGTAAGAGTATTTATTTTATTCGCGGTGAAGTTGATGTTGAGGAGCGCGAAAAAATAAAAAACCTAATGGAGTTGCAGCAAAATATAGTTTGTATAGCTATTAGTGCTATATTTTCGACAGGAGTTAACATAAAAAACATTCATATGATTATATTTGCAGCTGGCGGTAAATCTTTTATTAGAACTGTACAATCTATTGGACGCGGTCTACGATTGCATGAAAATAAAGTTAATCTTCAAATTATAGACATTTCTGATAATTTAAAATATGGAAAACAACACAGTGACCAGCGCATAAAAATATACGACAAAGAAAAAATTAAGTATACTAATCATAATTTACAATCTTCAGTTGAGTAATAGCAAATCGATGCCACATTATAATAAATGAAAAAGAAAGCAATAAAAGAACCAGATATTGATGGTATACCTAAAGTCAAAAAAATAAAAATTACTGAATTTTATGTCAAACCGGAAGAATTTAAAGATGCAATTCGAAATTATTATGATACCGGTAAAGGTGAAAACTATTTGGGTGATTGTTTAAATAAAATTGCTAACAGATTAAGCTATTATCCATCATTCATTAACTATTCGTATAAAGATGAAATGATTGGTGATGCAATAGTAAAAATGTACAGTGCATTAATTCGTAAAAAGTATGATATGCTAAATGGGTCAAATCCTTTTAGTTATTTTACTACGATTGCTATTAATGCATTCATAAATCGAATTAAAAAAGAAAAAAAGCATCACGACACATTAACAAGGTTCCGCGAAAGTAAATATGAAGAGTACATAACATCTGGCAATTCAAATATCTATATTAAGCCAATAAATAACGATTATAGTGAAAATTCTGATGATGTGTAAGGAATCTCTTTATTATAGAAGAGATGCAGAATTTTTTTAACAGCAAACAAGTCGCAATTTTTTCAGATATCCACTTAGGAGTACACAAAAACAGCTCTTTTTGGCATTCAATTTCACTTGATTGGGCAGATTGGTTTATTTCAGATTTAAAATCCCGCAATATAACAGATATAGTGTTCTGCGGAGATCTTTTTCACGTAAGATCTGATATATCTGTTAGTACTTTACATGTTGGTACTAAACTTCTTGATAAATTTAAGGATTTTAATCTAGTAATCATTATTGGTAACCATGATTGCTTTTTAAAGGATAGTTCCGCTATAAATTCCGTCTCGCAATTTAAAAATTGGAGCAATATTACTGTAATTGACACTATTACAGTAATTAAATCACACGATAAAACATTTGCATGTGTGCCTTGGGGTGTAAAATTGGATGAAATACCAAATTCGGACGTAATTTTCGGGCATTTTGCTATTAATTATTTTAAAAATAGCGCATATTACATTTGTGATACTGGGGAAAATGCTCAAGACCTTTTAAGTAAGACAAAATTCGTAATTACGGGTCACTTTCATTTAAGAGATGATAGGAAATTTACAGATGGCCGGGTGCTATACGTAGGTAACCCCTTTCAAATGGATTTTGGAGATGCTAATACCTCAAAAGGCTATTATATTTTAAATACAGATAATTTAGATACGGAATATATTGAGAATACAATCTCGCCTAAGCATTATGTCTTAATTTTATCAGAATTAGTAGCAGAGACTACCCTAACTGAAAATGTATTAAGTAGTATTAAAGGTAATTTTATTAAATTAAAAATTAATATGCGTATCTCTACTGAAGATACTGATATTTTAGTAACTAAAATTAAACAATACAATCCAATTTCAATAGTTATTGAGTATGAAGGTAATTATTGTGATTATAATATTAATTGTGAGAGAAAAGACTTATCGGGTATTGATATTGAGCAAGCAATTATTGAATTCGTCGAATTAATGGACATTAACAATAAACCAGAGATTATTAAGCACACAACTGAATTATACAAATCATTAAGTAAATGAAAAAAATAAATTTTAACAATATTAGTATACGTAATTTTTTATCTATTGGTAATGAGCCAGTAGTAATTAATTTTACACCAGGTCTACATATTATTACAGGTATCAATAGAGATAAACCCGATAGACGCAATGGTATTGGTAAGACGAGCGTAGTAGAATCAATTTACTTTGCTATTTTCGGTAAAACCATTCGAGATATTCGCAAGGATTTAATTACTAATAACTGTAGCAATGAATCATGTGAGGTTATTTTAAACTTTACTGTAAATGAATTAGGTTCAACTGACTCTTATACGGTTACAAGGACTTTAAATCCAACTAAACTGTATTTGTATAAAAATGGCAAGGATGAGACTAGGGACACAGTAAAAAACACTGAAGCTGACATTGCGAGTATTTTATCTGCAACACCAAATATTTTCGAAAACTGTGTAGTAATGACATTAAACGGAACTACCCCGTTTATGGCTAAATCAAAAATCGAAAAGCGTAAATTCATTGAAGGTATTTTTAATCTTGAAATTTTTAGTGAAATGCTATTAAAGGTTCGCGATAATTATTCGTCCGCAAAGCGTGTTTACGAAATAGAGCTTACTAAATTAGAGGAGCAAATTAAATCGTATAATATTTTCGATGAACGCAAACAAAAAACTATTAAATCACAGCAAGATAAAATTGCTGATTATACAAACCGGCAAATTAATAATGCAAAAGAAATAGAGGAACTAAATCTAAAGAATACTAAACATTGCGAACAAGATCTAAATGATGTAATAAAGGAATTATCCAAATATGATGATGGTATTAATAAATGCGATCAAAAAATTGAACGATTAAATGAAGTAAAGCTTAGTAATAATATTTTAGCTACTCAAAAAGATAAAGAGCTTAAAAATATTGGAACAAATAAGGATAAATGCCCCGTATGCTTGCGAAGCATTAAAGAGCATGATATAGACCATATTAATAATGAAAAACAATCTCTAATAGAAGAGCGTAATAAGTATTTGGAAGCAGTTATTAGCTCAAATAGCGATATTGAAATTACTCGCTCACAGAAACTTAAAATAAAAGCGCATTTAAATAAATTACAAGAGCGTATTAGTCAGATTAAAATTGAAAATGCTGAGAAAGTTAATACTGAAAATCGTATAAATCAATTAAACACCTGGCAACTGCAGCTAAAAGAAGATATTAATAATATCAACAATACAAATACAGAATTTGATGACCTTTTAGTAAATTTAAATAAAGAAATTGACAGTATTCGGAATAATACAAACAAATATCGAACTAATTTAAATTTACTCGAGACTGTCAAGTATATTGTATCTGAAGAAGGCGTCAAGACTTATATTGTCAATAAAATACTTGAATTATTTAACAGTAAAATATCACTATACCTCAAAAAGATGGACTCGAATTGCTCTTGCTACTTTAACGAGCTATTTGAGGAAGAGATTATTAATGATAAAAATAAAATTAGTTCATATTTTAATTTTAGCGGAGCAGAACGTAAGAATATTGATTTTGCTTGTCTATTTACCTTTATGGACATGAGGAGACTACAGGGTAATGTCTCTTACAATATTAGTATCTATGATGAATTGTTTGATTCTAGTTTAGATGAAAAAGGCGTAGATATTATCACAAATATCCTAAATGAACGTGTACAAAATTACAATGAATGTGTAATGATTATTTCGCATAGAAAAGAAAGCGTTAATATTGCAACGGGCGAGGTAATCTTTTTAGAAAAAAAAGATGGTATTACGACAAGACTTGATTATACTGATGAAAATGTAAATACATTATAATTCATGTTTACTCCTACTATAAATCGAACACCATTTAATTTAAACATATCGCCACAAACAGTAGCGCCTGCGCCTATCCCTCCACAAGCACCAGAAACGCCTAGAATGGTGCAATATTGGGCTGATGCTAGCGGTTGCGGTGCATGGAGAATGGCTTGGCCCTCTCATTTGCTAAATTTTCACGAAAAGGCTAATGTACAAGAAAGTACAGTAATGATTGCAGAGCCTAGATGGTATACTAATACAAAAGTAGTTAGAGTACAAAGTCAAGCAACGCCACATCAATTAGAATTTATTAAGTATCTCAAGCAAGTACAGCAAGAGCATGGGTTTAGGATTGTTTATGAGGTTGATGATGTAATTTTTAGAGAAGACATTCCAAATTACAATAAGTTTAAATTTGCTTTTGAGTCTGATGAAATTCGAAATTCAGCACTTGAAATTATTAGCTTATGTGATGAAGTTACTGTAACATGTAACTTTATGCGAAAATATTACCAAGAGAAAACTGGTAAGAGTGAGATTACGGTCATTCCTAATTTTCCTCCGCAATGGTGGATGGGTAACTTCTTTAATATTACTCGACTTGAGCAAGGATTTAACTTAAACCGTAAGCGGCCACGTATTCTATATGCGGGCTCCGGTGCTCACTTTGATGTAGACAACAAAACAAATCAAAGAGATGACTTCGAACATGTCATTGATGCAATTATTAATACGAGACACAAGTATAAGTGGGTATTTTTAGGCGCATATCCAATGAGATTGGATCCATATATTCGTAATGGTGATCTCGAATTTCATCCATGGCAAAGAATCTACGAATACCCTAAAAAGATTGCAAGCTTAAATGTGCAAATGATGGTAGCACCACTACAGAACAACAATTTTAATAAAGCAAAGAGCGATTTAAAATTTATTGAGGGATGTTGCTATGGTATACCTGTTGCATGTCAAGATATGTGCACTTACAAGGATGCAGACACTAAATTTAACACGGGGAGAGAGATGATTGACTGCATTGATAGGGAACTATCACACCTAAAGACCTATAAAGAGAAGGCATACGCCCGGAGACTGATCGCAGAAGACAGGTTTCTTGAATTAGATAAAAATATTGATTGCTACCTTGAGTTAATTAACCATCCATATGGTAGTGATCAGCGGGTGAATTTAAAGCGGTATAATTAAGGAAACACAATACAATAATTGCATGGTTGGATATAGAAATGCAGTTTATAATGCGAAAGAGCAAACGTTTGAAGTATTTACTTGGGCTGAGACTGGTGAGCGAGTAAGTTATGTCTCGAAGTTTAATCCCTATGTGTATATTGAGGATAGTAAAGGTGCCGACTTAAGTATCTTTAATACTAAGATCCGTAAAAAATCATTTAATACATATTTCGATAAATTGAAGTGGATTAAAGAGACTGGGACGAAGAGATTATTTGAAAATTTCAATCCTGTGCAGCAATCGCTAATCGATATGTATGGTGATTACAATGATACAGAAGACTTTGTTAAATTTCCGTTAAAGATTTATTTTTTCGATATTGAAGCTGTTGCGCCGACTGGAATGGGATTTCCTAGTCCAGAAAATGCAGCATATCCGATTAACTTGATCAACGTCTTTGATAGTATTGAAGAGGTATATTATGTTTGGGGTACAGGGGAATACAAACCTAAGCAGAAAAATATTAAGTACTTTAACTGTGCTACTGAGATTGACTTGCTGACGGATTTTGTTGAGTTTATTCGAAAGAATCCTCCCGATATCTTAAGTGGCTGGAATAGTACCTTCTTTGATATTCCATATATTGTAAATCGTATCAGGAATATATTAGGTGCTAGTGCAGTTAATGATCTATCACCGGTTGATAGAGTATATTCAAGAACTTTTATGAATAGCTTTGGTAGACCGCAAATTCAGTGGTATATTGAAGGTATTTCGTGCGTGGATTACCTAGATATTTACAAACGATTTAGATTTAAAAATCAAGAATCATATCGTTTAGATTTTATTGGAGAGACTGAATTAAATGAACGAAAAGTTGATATTGGCGATAAAGATTTGTATCAGTTAATGGAAACTGATTGGAATACATTTGTTGATTATAATATTCAAGATGTAAATCTTTTAGTTAAGCTAGAAATTAAGTTGCAGTATATATCTTTGCTGAGAATGTTAGCATACATGGGGCTGACTACGTTTGAGGGTGCAATGGGTACATTATCTGTAATTACGGGTGCATCAGCTATTAGGGCAAGAAAAAATAACTTACATATTTCAACTTTTATTAGAAGTGACGTAGAAGGTAAGAACCCAGGAGCATTTGTTGCAGAGCCTCAAAAAGGATTTCAGAAAAATATTGTAAGTTTTGATGCAAACTCTCTATATCCGAACGTCATGATTAGTTTAAATATGTCTCCTGAGACTAAAGTGGGTAAAATTATTGAGAGTGACGATAATCACATTACTGTTAGACATGTAAATGGTCAGATATTTAAATTGACTAGAGATAAGTTTGTTAAGTATCTTAAAACAGAAGATATTGCAGTATCAAAAGCAAAGATTTTGTTCTCGCAAAAAACTAAAGGTATTATGCCTGACTTAGTAGATTTTTATTATACAGAACGTAAAAAGATTCAAGCAGAGCTTAAAAAATGTAAGAATGAAGAAGTAGAAATTATTCAAAAGCTTAAAGCTATGGAATTGAATTAAACTGCTTAATAACTCTATTTTTACCTTCTTTAACTTTCTCTACATCATTAATTGCCTTTTGTTTATCAATTGCTTTATCCCGTTTAGAGGAACCAATATTTTTATCCATTAACTCGGCATATTTTGAAATAAAGGTGGAATAATAATTTTGTAAACTCTTTATATGCTCAAGATGACCTTTTCCGAAGAGTTTATTTTGTTCAAAACTTTTACCTAGACCCTTTACAGCTTTAAGTAATTTGAGAGCAGTAATATTATTAACATCTACACCTCTATTTTGATCCAACAGCGGGTCAACTTTTATTTCATTTGCGGGTATAGAACTACCTATTTCTGCCATTAAAATATCATATGCAAAAGTGCTAATATTTGTACTAATAACTTCTATTTTGTAATTAGATTTAGTATTTGCATAATTCATTCGTTTGCCATAAGATATTTTTACTTGTACTCCACTATCCTGTATGCTAGCAGTTAATGTGTCACCAAGTGCTGTAAATATTTTACCGTAAGCAGCCCCCTTTAATCCTCGTTCAGGAGTTAATCTTGCTTTATACCAGGCTTTATTTTTCTCAGTGCAAAAAAGTAAATCAACTTGGACGCACTCATTGTTCTCTGTGATAAAAATTGGATGACCTTCTTTACTATCTCTATGAATATTTTCGGGTTTTGTTTCTTTAATAAAACTTTGAAATAATTTGTTCCAATAAGATCGTGATCGTCCTGGAGTGCGCTCATTACCATCGGGTGTAATTATTAATATATCTATATCACCGTATACAGTAGATTCATCATCTTGCTCATAATATGCAGAACTACCTAGTGGGGAGTCTACCTCAATTGGAAATTGCCCATAATTATTTTTTGTCCAGTGATTAAAATCAGCTACAACTTTTTTTATTTCAATTAATATTTTACGAATCAATGGTGGGTGTATTATAGTACCTTGAGTAATCGCATTAGACCACCCGCCCTCCCTCAAAAGTGTAAAATAACGTAGAAAACTAATCATTCAATTATTTAGACAGCAGGAAACAAATTAAAATATAAATGTGATTAAAAATAATTTAGATTCTTTAATTAGCCTCAAAAGTAAAGAACAACAGATCTTTGTTGCTCTGTCTATGGGAGTTGACAGCCTTGCAGCTTTCTTTTACTTGCAAAAACTTGGATATAATGTCACTGCACTACATTTTAATCACAAGTTGCGTAAACAGAACGATTTAATGGAAAAAAAAGTAAAAGATTTAAATATTAAACACCATATTGGTTATGGAAAGAATTTAAAATCAGAAAAGAGCTGTAGAGATGCTCGATTAAAATTTTTTGGCGAAATTGCACACAATAGTATTGTAATTACTGGTCATCATCTGGATGATTATGTTGAGAGTTATATTTTAAATTGTTTTAGGGGCCATGCAAATTACAGACCAATTAAATTAGTATCAGACTTCAATACATTTAAAATTGCTCATCCCTTTTTATTAACAGAAAAGAAAGATTTTATTAATTTTGTAAATAGGTGGAAGAATGGATACTTAAAAGACTTTGTGACTGAGGATGAAACTAATAATCAGATTAAAGGATCGAGGCGTAACTGGATTAGAACAGAAATTATTCCATCAATGCAACAACAGAAAGTAAATCTAAAGAAACATTGTATTTCGTTAATCACAAAAGATATCAAGGAATTAAATTATAATAAATTATGAATAAAGAACAGTTGTTAGCTCGTCAGAAAGAGCTGAAGGATAAAATTGAGCGGCTTAATACAAAGCAGCATTGTATTAAGGTTTTTATTAATAGCGTGTATGGTTTCTTCGGAAACAAGCATGCTTCTTTTGGTGATGATGATATTGCAGCATCAATTACTTTGACTGGTCAAGCTGTTATTAAGCAAGCAGCAGAATTAAGTGCGGAATTTATTAATACAAATTACAATTTGAATATAACTGCTTCAGAAGTAAGGACTTACGGGGATACCGATTCTTTATATATTAGTCTGAACAAGATACCAAATCTAAATTTTTCGGAGAACGGTAAAATTACTAAAGAGACGTATTCTGTTGTAGATAAGATTGAGAAATATATTAATAGTGGTATTGCTAAATGGGCGAAAAGTTCACTAAATTCAAAAGATAGTCGATTCTTATTTAAGCGCGAGTCTCTTGCTGATACAGGAATATTTCTCGAAAAGAAGCGATATGTTTTGCATGTATTAGACGATGAAGGAATTAATTGCGATAAGTGGAAATATACTGGGGTAGAAGTTGTTAGAACTACAATGCCAAGAGCAATTAAACCATATGTAAAGAGTATTATTGAGAATATGCTGACTACTCACTCTCAGAGTAGTACGAATAAAATCTTAATGGATGCATATAATACATTTAAGAGGCTAGATATTAAAGACACTGCTTTTACTTCTAGTATTAGAAATTATGATAAATATGCTAGTAAATGTAGTGAATTTAAGACTTCATTACGGATGCCATGTCATGTTAAAGCAGCATACTTTTATAATTTGATTCTCAAAAAATTAAATCTAGATACTAAGTACGAATCAATTGCAGATGGTGATAAGATCAAGTATATTTACGTAGAGAAACCTAACAAGTATGGTATTGATGCAATTGCATTTAAGTATAAATTTCCCGAAGAACTAAAAAGTATCTTTACACCAGACAAGGAGAAGATGTTCAATAAAATTGTTTACTCTTGTGTGGAACGTTTTTATGAAGCTGTAAACTGGGTACCTAGAAAGCCATCTGAAGCTGTGCAGACAGATTTGTTTGATTTATTTGGAATTTAATTCTTGATTATTTAATAAACCATATTAATCTATACAAGATGAAAAAAATCGTATTTATTGACAATGTTGGGCGGACTATTCTAGCCCAGGAAATTAGCCGCAGTGAAACTAACCTTGTAGTTAAGGATCCAGCAATGATTCATGTTGCTCAGACTCAAAATGGTCAATTGCAGGTTCAATTGATCCCTTTGTTCTTCCGTGAATTCTTATCTGCAAGTAGCCAGGTAACCGGAACCAGTTGGTCGTTTAATCTCAGCCAGATTTCTCTTGCTGTTAATGACCTTGAAGTAGAGTCTAAGCTTAATGAACAGTATGACCGAGTCTTTACTCAGTCTCTGATTATCCCGCCATCCGATCCTCAAATTATTAAGTTATTTGAGGACTAAAAATGTTTAACCAAGAACACACACACATGAATAAAAATGCATATGAAATTAGACTAGCTGTATTAGCTATGGCTCGTGATGACATTAATCAACTGTTTGCTAGTAAGATGCAAACGTTAATTGATGAGCAACAACGCAGTGAAATTGGTCAGGGTAGGATTTCCCCGCTTATTCTAAATGAGGTTGTTATTGAAACTCTCTTTCCGAAGACGGCTGATATTATTCAACGAGCAGAAGAATTGTATAAGTTTGTATCAGATACAAAATCTTGTTGCAGCTAGCAATTAAAGATTAAGCAGTATTAAAACCGCATATAATAATATTATATGCGGTTTTTTATATAAAAATAAGGAAAGATAATATTATAAACGTATGAATAAAGATATAATGTCGGCTTTGAGTATTTTAGATGAAAATAATCCATATGCTTGTTTTTTAAAGAACTCTACTCTATCAATTGTTGGCGATGATGACTGGATCGATACTGGTAGTTATGTACTAAATGCTATTATTTCAGGTAAAATTAAAAACGGTGGTATTCCAAAGGGTCGAGTAACAATGTTATACGGTGAGAGCATGGTTGGTAAATCATTTTTCGTACAACAAATTCTTGCATCTGCTCAGCGCAAAGGACTAATTCCTGTAATTTTTGATACAGAGAATGCTATTGACTGCGAAGGAGCTGAGCGTCTTGGATTAGATACGAGCAAAGTAAAATATATTCCAACATTCAATATTGAGAAATGCCGAAATGATATCTTTAAATTCTTAACAAATGTAAAAGAAAAGGGGTTAGAAGGCAAATTTATTATTGCAGTCGATTCTTTGGGTAACTTAGAAAGTCAAATGGAATCAAATCGGATGGAGAAAGAATCTTCAAGTATGGATATGGGTACAAGGGCACGAGCAATTAAATCATTATTGCGAACGGCTACGCAGTTAAGTGCACTGACAAAGACGCCAATTATTTTTACTAACCATTTATATGATAATCCCGGTGAATTGCATCCATCGTTAGTAAAGACTATGCCAGGTGGCAAAGCATGTGTGTATATGCCGAGTATTAGTGTACAGTTAATGCGAAAGCCTATTAAAGAAGCAGACTCTAAAGGTAAGGATCAATTAGCAACATTGCAAAGAAACTATGTTGGTATTGTTATTAGAGCATTGACTGCAAAGAACCGATTTATTAAACAATATCTTGAGGGTGATATTTATTTATCATTCAATACAGGACTTGATAAATACTATGGTTTATTGGAAATAGCAGTTGGTATGGGGGTTATGGAACAAACGGGTTCTACATATGTGTATAAGGGGAAGAAGATGGGGTATGCAAAGTCCTTTCAAGATGATGCAGTATTCTGGGAGAGTATTATTCCAGAAATCGAAGCAAAGATGCTTACAGAATGGAAGTATGGAGTTAATCAAGACTCAACCGATGAACTAACTGACGATGAAGATGAAGTAGAATCTGATGACGTAGCAACAACCAAGTAATTTATGACAAACACAAACGAAGTAATTAATAGCATCCTAAATGAGTTCAATAATACTATTTCGACAGTTAATGTTGATGGTAATCGACTCTTAATTAATTTTAAAAATTCAAGGAAACTCTATATTAATGATTGGGTGAATATGGATAAACAATCAATTATGAATACTGTGCGAAATTCAGTCATTACAGAGAACAATTCAACAGGGAGTATACTATTAAATGAATAAAGTAGTTATACCGTTTAGTGGTGGAATGGATAGTACAGTCTTGTGTTATCTTGCTTCAGAGAAGTTTAAAGAAATTCATACATTAACTTTTGATTATGGTCAGAGACATCTCAAAGAGATTGATTGTGTTGATTACCATATTAATGCTTTGAAAGCAAAAGGTATAGAAATTACTAATAAAGTAATTGATGTACAATTTCTTAAGGAGCTTGTAAGGACTAGCTCGCTTTTAAATGATGACATTGCAACGCCTAATGTAAAAGATATTAAAGGTGAAGCGCAACCTAATACATATGTTGCAAACAGAAATATGGTGTTCATAAGTATTGCAACTGCATATGCCGAGGCATTAGTTTGTAAGAATGTATATATTGGATCTGCTCAAGCTGATAGTTTAGCAGGTTATTGGGATGGTTCGCCCGAGTTTCTTGAGAGTGTTAATAATCTAAACCTACTTAATAGAAAAAATAATGTTAATGTATTTGCTCCATTAATTAATATGAGTAAGAAGGATATTATTCTCGAAGGAGTCCGATTAGGAGTAAACTTTGAGAAGACTTGGACTTGTTATGCTGGTAATAACTTATCTGATGCAACAACTGCAAGTAGTAGTTTAAGACTCCAAGGGTTTATTGAAGCAAAGCTAAAAGATCCATTAGTATATTTGCAGCAAGAAGCAATAAACGTGCAATACATTAAGCACGATTGTAGAGAAATATAATTTTACTGTTTATTATACTTTTTAAAAGTATAATTTTACTGTTTATTATACTTTTCGTTGATGCGATATTGATGCTGTCTGCGCTGTCTATAATTTTCAGCTAGTAATTGATTTTGTTTAGTCTGAGAAATTTTTACCTCTTCTTTATAATTATATTCGCCATATTCAGAAGGATAGGGCATAGATGAATGCTCAGAATTTTCGGGTCTAGGATCGATATTAAAATCAGGTTTACTGTCAGGTGTATTTTCACTCGCACGGAGACCTTTTCTAAAGGATGGTCCAAGTTTTGCACTAGTTGTAACTTCTTTAATAGCATTTTTATATGCTTTGTAAACAAACACAGCTATTCTTGATTCCTCTTCATTATCACTATCAACAATATCTAGAATAGTTTCTGCAAATGCTTCTTCACCTCTAACTATACTGCTCTCAAGTTGATCCATAACCTGTTGTAGGGTCGACATCTCAATGTCTTCTCCTTGGAGATTGTAACTAAGTCGTGCAAACATTACAGGTAAAATATAATGTAATAAATCTTCTGGTACCTCAGTTTGATCTATAGAATCTACAATTTTTTTGACATCAGCATCAAGTTTATTTACTCTTGCTTCTGAAATTTTCTGCTGTCTTGTTAACTCAGCAATGGCTAGTTCTTTTCTTTTAGAAGCAGCTTCATCATGAGGTTTTGTTAAATCAAGAGCTACTAACTTTCTTAACATAGTAGAATCATCTTTAATATCTTCTGCTAACTTTAATAAGTCTCTATCTGCTTTAGCTTTAATTTTAGGTGGTAGAGCCATATATACATTAACTCTACAATGTCGGTTTGGAAATGGCGGATCTGTTAGCCAGGAAAACCCCTCTTTTCGAATCATGCAAAATACAGTTTCACGGGGAGTTCCGCGTAACATAACAATTTCTTTCCTCATGAGAAAATCGTGTATTAATTGCTGCATTAACTCGACTATTGGCATACCTTGTTTACGCGCCATTTCGAGTATAGGGCCGCTTAAAGATTTATTTGTCCAGCCGGGACGATTTAAAATATTACTCATACAAGTATTTATAAAAAAAATATAGTTTTTTAACGGAAAACATATACAATATTAGTAATTATGTGTTCAATTTATGGGTCTGCAAATCAATCAATGCTCGAAATATTACATTCAGCAACAATCTTTAGAGGTGAATATGCTTTTAGCTTGTTATCTATATCTAATAAAAATTCGCTTAAAATTATTAGACAAAAAGATCATCCAGAAGAAATTAATTTGAGCAAAAATACTAAATTTGCGTTAGGACATAATCAAGCACCTACAAGCGCACAAAGAGAGTACCTTGCATTAACGAGTCATCCCTTTAGATCAGGTGATTGGATTGTAGGCCATAATGGCGTTATTACAAACTCAAAAGAACTAACTGAAACATATTGTAAATGGAATAAAAGCCCGGTTGATAGTGCAGTAATTCCATCACTATTAAATCAATTTAGTACAGACAATCAAACAGTTACTGAAATTGAAAATATTAGTAGTATTTTATCATTATTAGAAGGGACGTTTGCTGTTTGGATTTTTAATGAGCAAAGCAACAGCTTATATATTGCAAGACAGGGAAGTACTTTATTCTGCAATACAAAGACTGGTGACTTTTGCTCAATTAATTCAATATCAGGTAATTGGACCGAATTAATTGAAGGTAATATTTATCAAATTAATTTAAATACTAAAAATGTCAAAGCTGTTGGCAAATTTGCAAATACAACTCCATACTTTACAATATAATACAATGAAACCGATCCTAATTGTCAGCGCCACTCAGCAAAGCACTAAAAATATTAATAATTTGCAAGTCAGTAAATCTATTAGCTTTATTACTCAATCAGATTATAAAAATAATTCATTAATAAAATATAAATCTGAGGTAGTAACAGAAAATACCGATGGTCTATCAAAAGTGTATAATAGATACATTACACCAGCGTATGCCGAAAAATTTGATTTTATTGTCTTCTGTCACGATGATGTATTTATTGATGATGGAATGTTACAAGAAAAGCTATACAAAGCTCACAATGAATTAAAGTATGATATTATTGGTGTTGCAGGTGGTATTGATCCAGTAATTGAATTTCCAACTTTGTGGCACATTATGTGTAAGAAAGAAAACCATAGAGGGCAAGCAGCACACCCTGCACCGCATAATACTATGTACACAACTGTATTCGGACAAACTCCCAGTCGTGTTGTAATTGCAGATGGATCATTTCTTGCTATTCACTTACCAACTATCTTAAAGACAGCTTGGAAATTTAATGAAAACTACAACTTCCATCATTATGATATTGCAAGTTGTATTGATGCACACAAAATGGGATTAAAAGTAGGGGTTTACCCAATTTATATTATTCATAATTCCCCGGGACTAAAAGGTGGTGTGTTTGAACCCAATTGGTTGAAGAGTAACAACACCTTTCTTGCTGAATATGCATCCAGGAAATAAGATAACATAAATTATGTCAAAAATTGATTTGGATCACTTCGAAAAAATCTTTATGTATAAGTGCATAACAGATGAAGAGTACTTTACAACGATCGTAGATGTAACCAATGTAGATTGCCTTAAGTATAGTGAGAACAAAGTAATTTTTAATATTATTAAGGACTTCTTTAGTAAGCGAAGTGCTCTACCGACCTTAACAGAGCTAAAAACTTACATTACAACTAAGGATGAAATTGGTGCTTTTAAATTTATTCTTAATATAGTGCAGAATCTTGATAAGACCTTCAATAAAGATGAATTAATTGAAAACACAGAACGTTTCTTAAAAGAGCGTGCTGTGTATAATACTATTCTAGAGGTTGCTGATAGTATTCATACAGGGGAATTCGATACATCATTAATTCTGGATAAATTCGAGAAGAATTGCAATATTAGTTTAATCTCAGACTCAGGGATTGAGATTTACAGTAATATTGATAATGTTATTGCAGATCTCAATAATGCAGAGCCCGTTATTGCGAGTAAATGGAAATGGCTTGATGATAAACTGGATGGTGGCTTTTTGCAGAATGGTCGAGGGTTATATATTTTTGCAGGACAGACAAATATTGGAAAAAGTATTGTATTGGGTAATATTGCAAAAAATATCGCTGAAACTGGTAAGACTGTTCTTTTAATTACCCTTGAAATGTCAGAGATGATGTATGCAAGACGTATTTGCTCTTCAGTTTCTAAAATTCCAATTAGAGAGCTAAGAACCAATTGCAGATTATTAAAAGAAACAATTACTGAGATTAAAAATAAAAATCCTAAGGGCCGTATTTTTATTAAAGAATTTCCACCAAGTTTAATTACGCCAAATCAATTATCTGCATTTATTAAGAAGCTAAAGAGTAAAGGTATTAATATTGATGCAATTGTATTAGATTACTTAAATTTATTAAACTCACCGGTTGGGAGTAATTCATATGAAAGGGTTAAATATTTATCTGAACAGGTAAGAGCACTGACGTATGTATTTAGTTGCCCTATTATTACAGCGACCCAAATTAATCGCTCTGAATACGATGTAGGTGAGCCATCATTGAAGTCATTAAGTGAAAGTTATGGTATGGGAGCAACAGCTGATTTTATTGCAGGTGTATATCAGCAAGATGAAGACTCGGAAAACGGTATTATTCGAATGGGTATTATGAAAAATCGATTTGGTCCTAATTTTGGTAATAATGCATTCTCAATTGATTATTCTACATTAACTATTATAGAAGATGAGGAATTAAACTCATTAACTACTGAAGCAGAAGATAGTCTGAATACTTTAAATTTACTACAAGATTGAATTTCATGACAATTAAACTAAATAAAGCAGACACTAAATGAGCAACCAATCAAATAAAATTGTAATATGGACTGATGTAGATATGGATGGTGCAGCTTCATACCTAACCTTATCGTGGTATCTTGGTCAGAGATATGAAGTTCATACAACTACGGTAAAAAACTTCCGTGAAAGATTCTTAAGCTGGCAGAATAAAAATAATATTAAACATTATACAGACGTATACATACTTGATTTAGATGTATCGAATGATTATGATATTATAGATCAAAAAAATATAACGATTATTGATCATCACAGTACTCACATTAATACCAAACATGTATATATTAATGCTACTACAATTATTGAAGAGTGTGAGTCGTGCTGTAAATTAATTTTAAAGCACTTTAAGTTTGCAAAAACGTTAACCCGTGAACAGCTCCGATTAATTGCAATTGTTAATGACTATGATTGCTATAAACTGCAATTACCAGAATCAAATGATTTGAACAATATTTTTTGGTATGGAACCGGCAACAAATTACAAAAATTCTGTGATGAATTTAATGCTGGTTTTAGTAAATTCTCGGACTTTAATTTAAATATTATTTCTCTTCACAATAAAAGACTCAAGAACTTAATTGAAACGCTAGAAGTATATAATACTCAGATAAACAAAGATAATCAGTTCTACAGTGTTTATAGTGCATTCGCTGAGGTATCTATCAATGAGGTATCAGATTATTTAATGACCAAATATAATGCAGACATTGCTATTATAGTTAATCTATCTAGTAAAGCAGTTAGCTTTAGGCGAAAAGCAGGTTGTCCGGTAAACATGGGAGTATTAGCGAGAAAATTATGTGATGGGGGTGGTCATGAAGCTGCTGGCGGCGGAAAAATTACCGAAATCTTTTCAACGTTCAGTAAAACATTTAAACCTATAACCACATGATTGCAGATTATCAAACATTAGAAGAAAAGGAACAAGATCATAACTTTTTAAGTTATTGTTCGTTAATTTGTATTCTTTGCCGAAAAAAATTAAATCTACCTAATGTTTTTTTACATACTTTACAAAGCGATCAATTTAAATATATTTTTAAGACTAATCTATGTATTGATACAGATTTTGAATTAGTACGTATATTTTTAACGTATGATTCGACCTTAAGTAAGAGTAAGTATATATCTAAATTTTTTAATTCAAAAGAAGGAAAATAAATATTATTAGGAATAATGCTAACTGACTTCGAAAAACACATTTACAACACATACTTAAAAATTAGTAGGGTGCAGAACGATAAACCGTACAAATTACGAATTAATTTTGATAATTTTAATGCAGAGGATGCAAATAATCTTAACAAAATTTCTCGTCTGCTAACTAAATTTAAAAATATTAATTTAGTTGAATTTATTCAAGCCCCATATACAATTTATAATGATAAAGAGTTCAATTTAAAGTTCTATACATCACAAAAAGCACTAAGATTATATACATTATTTCAAGACAAATTAAAACTAACTAATCCAGATTCAATACTACAAAAACTAAAAGATTCATTAATTTATATAAGAGATTTTTGCAATGAGCAAAATATTAATATTGATGAATACATAAACCACAAAACCAATAATATATCAAGTTACCTACTACACTTAAAAGAGCACAAAGTAACAATACACAATTTATTTGAACTTAAAAATTTCCAACAATCTATGAAACAACAAGACAAACAAGTACTAGCGTTCATGTTCGGTGAACGATTTGAATACGACAACAATACATCATATGTAATGTATCTAAAGTCCACACAAGCAAAGCAATTAATTCGTGCAGGTAATGAGTTAATTAAAGAGAAATCAAAAATTTAATTTAACGGAAACCGCTTATAATACTAATATGATTACAAAAACAATGTTCCAGTCAATTCGCGATGCCCTTAACAAAGACGATAGCAGCGGTGCTACGACTTATAAAGAAGTTCTTAAGCTTGAGCCTGGTAATACTTATACTGTACGGATTCTGCCTAATAGCTTAGATCCAGTAAAGACCTTTTTTCATTACTTTGTTCATGGTTGGACTTCATTTGCTACGGGTCAATATGTATCAGCTCTGTCTCTGCAAACGTTTAATGAACGAGATCCAATTGCAGAAGAGCGATTTAAGTTACTTCGAGTCGGAACTGATGATGAGAAGTCGAAGGTTGAGAGCGTTAAACGAGCTGAAAAATGGCTAGTTAATGTGTATGTAATTGATGATCCTACGAATCCAGAGAATAAAGGTAAGGTAAAAATCCTTCGCTATGGTCGACAGCTCCATAAGATTATCGAAGCTGCAGTAAATGGTGAAGATGTTGAAGAGTTTGGTCATCGAGTATTTGATCTTTCAGCAGAAGGATGCAGCTTGAAGATTAAGTGCGAGACTCAAGGTGATTACCCAACTTACGTAAGCAGCCGATTTGCCTCTGCATCAGACTTAAAATTATCTAATCAAAAGATTGAAGAGATCTATAAAGGGGTACATAATCTTGAATCTGTAATGACGGTAAAGACTGCAGATGAAATTCGTGCATTGTTTAACGAGCACTTCCATCTTAGAGGTGTAAATGAAACTCCAAGCCCTAGCCCCGCAGTAAAAGCTACTAATACTAAAGTTCCCGAAAAGCAGACTGAAGTAAAAGCTGAGCCTGTTGTTGAAGATGAAAATGAAATTACCGACGACATCATTCAAGACCT
>Ga0114966_10000535_pt1 | contig 36182 bp, 41 predicted proteins | sample M_130207_XF_Meta_FD_87029 | JGI IMG/M metagenome (GOLD analysis project Ga0114966, IMG submission 87029) | Freshwater microbial communities from Lake Montjoie, Canada to study carbon cycling - M_130207_XF_MetaG | ecosystem: Environmental > Aquatic > Freshwater > Lake | place: Lake Montjoie... | reverse complement strand
TGAAGTATATTATGTCACAAAAAATAGTAGATAAAATAAATGAATTAGAAGATGAAATAGTAACACTTGACCATAGAATAGATGCCGTAAATAATGAAGTTTGGTACTGTAAATATGGTTTTAAAAAAGAACTAATATTTATTATTACCGAATTATTAGATGAAATTGAAAATGAAAAAAACATGAATAACTGTCAAAATAATTGTAGAAATTTAGTAAAACAAGGAGATATTCTTACATTTTTTAATATTAAAGATAAACCCAATTATGTGTCAAATAAAGAAATTATAGTAGATGGCATAAAATATTTATTAGTTAAAAATAATTCTCGTTTAAAATATAATTCTTTTAATCATAATCATAATAATGATAATTATACATATAAAATAACATCTGATAATAATCATAATTATATAAAAGATACACCAAAAAATAAAAAACGTATTTGTTGTCATTGTGGTGATAAGTTAAATTTTAGTATAATAACACCAAAAGAAGAAAAATCACAAATGAGAGAATACTATTGTTATACTTGTGATACAGTAAAATTGGATTTTGATAGTATTATTAAACATAATGGTAATATTTTTTTTGCAAAAGATATAAATTGGAGTCATAGTTTTCATACAAATGATGAAATATGTAATTTTAGTAAAAGAGATTTTGAATTAACTAATAGTATAACCATAAGTCTTGATAAAAAGTGTGAAATCTTAAATATTGATAATCAAAATTATTATATATATTGGTATTATGATAATAATAATATTTGTAAGTATGCTTTTTCAAGTTTATATAATAGACTATTATTATGTAAAAATTCTATAATTATACACAAAAATATTACAATCCCAATTGAACATAATGATAATAATAAATCATTATACAAATTAACAATAAATGGTGTTGAACTTTCAGGAAACAGATTTAGACCTGACTTATTAAAATGTAATTAATAAATTAATATTTAGATATTCAAATCAAATTATCTAAATATTAATTAACGCCTTTTCTTTGATGAGTTTTTTCCACCACCGCGAACCATTCAGTCTTGTTCATGTGCGTAGGCTGCGCGATTTGCGTCATTTTCTGCTGCTACTTTTGCACAAAATGTCTAGAACCATATTTTGAATGCAAAAAGGTGCCAAATTATAACGCCATAAATGATTCTTATTTACCGCAACATGTTTTACACCTTTTAACATTTCAAACGCCGATTATTTTCTAATATAAAATTATGAGTTTTTAACAAGATTTCCATTTTTATAATAATTATAAGTAGGTGTATATCCAAATTTGTTATTTTTAATAAAAATTTTCAACTCTGTCATTTGGGTAGTTTTTTGATTCATTTATAGCATCTTCCTCTGACAATAATATAGTTATATCTTCCCATTCACTTCCACAAAGTAATACAAAAACAAAATCCATTTATTTATAATATAAGTATATTCTTTTATATTATAATAGGCGTTTTAAATGTCCAAAGGTGTAAAAAATAAAAAATGAAAATATTACAAAAGTAATTAGTGAAATACCTAAATAATAATTTAATTAATATTTAAAATCTAATTATTAATTAAATGAACGAAGAAAGTAAATTAAACAAAATGAAACAAAAGCTTATCGAATCTAAAGAAAACTATATATTTTATTGCAATAATTGTAAAAATGAATTTGATCATGTTATTGAGTTTAATCCTGTGCCAGGTTTAAAATCGTATTATAATTGCACTTTTTGTAATAGTATTTTGCCAATAAATGATTTAAAACAAAAAAATAAAAAATATACATGTTGTTGCTTTTAATTATTTTAGTATTTTAATTATTCTCGTGTTTTAATACATTTTTTATCCATTTGAAACGTGGCACTTTTGTCTTCTTGTGGGACAATATTAATAACACATTTTGATTTCTTACCATATAAAGGTTCAGTGCATCCTTTTTCTTTATTTCGTTTGGTTTTTGATTTTTTAAAATTAAATATTCTAGGTTTTTCTTCAGTGCATCGTGATCTAAAATTCTCATATCTGTCTCTAACTTCACAATAAGTTAAATTGGATTTTTTATTTAACATTTTATTTATAGTTTCATGCAGTTCATAAATATAACGTGAAAAGGTATCTCTGCTAGCCATATCACACATTTTAAGTGGTTTTTTCTTAAAATTATTTGTCAAATTCATTCTGCAATACTTACAAGGTAAGACATGTTGAAGATTTATAATAAAATCTCTATAATGTTTTTTATCTTTTAATGTAGGTTTTACAGGATAATTAAAACTCATTGTATGAATTGCTGTCCAAAAAATAGGTCCCCAAATTTTTGTTACCATCCCGTCACCTGATGTATAATCTTTATTAGTAAATGTTCTTTTTTTTGTTTTATTATGTGTATTTCTATTTTTACGAGTGTGTGACATTATTAATATATAAGTATAAAAAAATAATATCCATAAATTTATATGGATACAGAAATCCCATTTAATTTAATGATTTTTACAGATTCAACAAAAAAAATATGTACTTGTTCTGCGGTTTCGATGTTCTTAATTATTCTTTTTATCATAACACCATTAAGCAATTTTTTTATAACATCAACATTAATGAAAATAATAGTCTTAATAATATTAGCATATACAATTTATTTAAATACACTTCAAACAAATTCTTTAAGAACTGCTACAAGCATTGTAAAATCAGAAAATATTATTTCCCAATTAAACATAAATATTATGTGTAGTTATATATTTACTTTATTTTTAGGACTTTTGGGTATTTTTGTTATCAAAACTTTTATAGTTTAGACAAAGGTTTTTCATTTACCAAAGGTTTTTCATTATCCAAAGGTTTTTCATTTACCAAAGGTTTTTCATTTACCAAAGGTTTTTCATTATCCAAAGGTTTTTCATTATCCAAAGGTTTTTCATTATCCAAAGGTTTTTCATTATCCAAAGGTTTATAAATACTCATTATTTTTGCATAATATAGTTTATCATTTTTAAAGTCATATTTATTAATTTCAATTATTTTACTGTCGACCGTTCTAAACAACATTTAATAAAATCAATAATATATCTTTATATTGTATTCGTTAAAACAGAATGTTAATTTCTTCTTGGATATATATAAATGGCAAAATTTGTAAATTTTAATGGTGCTGGTATGAGATTACCAACTGGTGCTGAAGAATCCGTTGGGTTTTTATCAAAAATGAAATCCGCTGGTAGTAATATAAGCAGTAGTACAATTATAATTTTATTAGTAGTAGCTTTATTTATTGGTATCGCTATTTATTATTATTATCATCACATTTCACCTAGTTTGAAACCCGCATACAACCCAAATCACGAACATTTACATTCTTCATCAAATACTGGAAAGCCCGCTGAGATGCTTTTATTTTATGTAGATTGGTGTCCACATTGTAAAACAGCAAAACCAGCATGGGATGAGATTAAAACACAATACGAGAATAAAACAGTAAATGGTTACAAGGTAATTTTTACTGAAATTAACTGCACAGAAGAAACCGCGGAAGTCGAAGAAATGATGAATAAATACAGTATTGAAGGTTTTCCTACAATAAAATTACTAAAAGATGGTCAAATTATTGAATATGATGCAAAACCAACAAAATCAACATTAGAACAATTTTTAAACACTGTTCTCTAATTTAGCAAGAAAAAATATAGCATCTTCAATTCCATTATTAAATAGTTGTTTACGCACATCTATACTGCTAAGTGATTTTTTTAACATTTCAATACTCATTTTATCCGTTTTACATAAAAATTCATTTTTAATAGACGGTTGTAAATAATCAGTATTTAAGCTATAAATAACTTTAAATAAAAAACACATAATAAAATCTAATAATGTGGAATCCGAATTAATATGACTTTTTTTTTCAGTGTCATATTGATTTTTAAATCCTAATATTTCATCAATATTTTTACCTGAGTCAATACAATTTTTTAACGGATAATTACAAACAATACCTCCGTCAATATAAAATTTGTCGTTTATACATACTGGTGTAACTAAAATTGGTAAACTGCATGTCATTTGAATCGCAGTAAAGAGTGATAATTTTGGATGTGTTAAATAAGATACGTCATCTATTTTAAATTCATTAATTTCAAATGTGAAGAAATGTAATTCAATATTAGAATATTTGTAAAAATCCTCTAATGTTATATCCATTGGAATATCTTTGGCATCAAATAGCGGTTTAAAGCATTTTTCGATTGTTTTTAAATCAAATATACCTTTTTTACTGTATGATTCAAATATTTTTTCAACTTTAATTTTAAATACATCTTGCCATGGTCGTTTAATAATATATTCATTTATAGTTTCCCAATCATATTGTAAACAAATTATTACTCCAATAATAGCTCCTGCAGATGTTCCGTAAATGCTTTCAATATTTTTTAAATCAATAAAATTGTGCGATTCTAAGTGTTGTATAGCTGCTAATATTTGTATCATTATCGGACCTCCTCCAGATAAAACTAAGTGTTTTATTGTCATTTGTTTACTTTAATACATTTATTTTAATAAGTTTTTTTCTAAAATGTATTTAAAATGGCAAATATATTTACTCTAGAAAATATTCAGGATTTTTCAGAAAAGTTAAATATTGATGAATTATATGAAAAAAAACGTCAACACGATTTAACACAATTAGCATTATTTAATAAACTTTTGAATCGAATTCACGTAAGAATTAAAACAGTATCTCGACAAAGTAAAGATGAACAATTTTGTTGGTTTTTAGTTCCAGAAGTAATTATTGGTGTTCCAAAATATGATCAAGCTTCTTGTATAGCTTATTTAATTGATAAACTAAAGACAAATGGGTTTAACATTCGTTATATACATCCTAACACACTTTTTATTTCTTGGATGCATTGGGTGCCTTCTTATGTTAGAAGTGAATTAAAAAAGAAAACAGGAATTGTTATAAATGAATATGGTGAAAAAATAGATGATTCAGAAGAAAATAATAATAAACAAATTGATGGTCCAGTAGATCCAAATAATTTCATGATAAATATGAAAACCCAAGACTTGGGACAAAAAGGAAAGCAACCAAAAAAAGAATATACGCCAATTAATTCGTATAAACCGTCAGGTAATTTAGTTTATGATGATGAGCTATTAAGTAAAATTGAAGGTAAATTTAATTAAAGTTCTTTAAGTTACTTTGAGAATTTATTATATAAAAACATGAATTTAAAATTCCCAAAAGTATTTCGGGAAATCGATTTTGGACATTTATAAATGTCCATTTTTGAAATATGGAAATAATTCTTGAAATTTGAAAAATGCAAAATTCTGTGAGACCATAAAAATTTTTAGCGTCACGCCTTTGAAAAAATATTTTAAATTTTGTTACGATAAATTTTTTTTTTAAAATATTGATTATTTTTAAAAGTATTTAGGAGATTTTTATATTAGTATATATTACTAATTTTACTAATGAAAAATCTCCAAAAAATCTCCAATTCATTTCATTGTGAAAAATGTGATTATACATGCATTAAAAACAGTGAATGGTTGAAACATATATCAACCCAAAAACATTTTCGACTAACAAATACTAATTTAGACGAACAAAAAAATCTCCAATTTATATGTGTATGTGGAAAAAAATATAAACATATGTCATCATTATGCAAACATAAAAAAACATGTCAGCTTCTTATTAATAATAATGATATAAATAATGATATAAATAATAATTATATAAATGATAAAACATTATTAACTAATTTAGTTTTAGAAGTTGTTAAAAATAATAATGATATTCAAAAACAATGTATCGAATTTCAAAAACAAAATCATGAATTTCAACAAAAAATATTTGAGTCATTTAATGAATTATCTAAAAATAATACAATAACAAATTGTAACAATACTACAAATAATAATTCTCACAACAAAACATTTAATTTACAATTCTTTTTAAACGAGACTTGCAAAGATGCAATGAATATAATGGATTTTGTGGATTCAATAAAAATACAGCTTTCAGATTTAGAAAAAGTTGGAAAAATTGGGTTTGTTGAAGGTATTTCAAATATCATTGTTAAAAATTTAAATTTACTAGATGAAAACAAAAGACCAGTTCATTGCACTGATTCAAAGAGAGAAGTAATGTATGTTAAAGATGAGAATAAATGGGAAAAAGAAAATGAAACGAATGTGAAGCTGAGAAAGGCAATTAAAACAGTTGCACAGAAAAACACGAAAATATTAAGTGAGTTTAGGGCAAAACATCCAGATTGTTTAAAAAGCAATTCTAAAGTTTCAGATCAATATAATAAATTAGTATTTGAAGCTTTGGGAGGCAAAGGGGATAATGATTCAGAAAAGGAAGATAAAATCATTAAAAATATTGCAAAAGAAGTTACTATTGATAAGTAAATTCTTTAAGTTGTTTTGGAAATTTATTATATAAAAACATGAATTTAAAATTCCCAAAAGTATTTCGGGAAATTGATTTTGGACATTTATAAATGTCCAAATTTGAAATATAGAAATATATCTTGAAAAATGAAAAATGCAAAATCTGTGAGACCATAAAAATTTTTAGGCTCAGGTCATTGAAAAAAGTTTTTTAAAAACGTTACTGTAATTTTTATTTTTTATATGTTTTAATTTTAAAAGTATTTAGGCGTTTTTTATCTGTAAGTATAATAATACTGACAATGACTGACAGTTTTACGCCAAAAAACGCCGCAATATTTACTTGTGAAAAATGCAAATTTAAATGCTGTAAAAAAAGTGATTACGAAAGACATTTATTGACACTGAAACATCAAAATACTGACAAAATACTTACATATACTGACGAGAATAGCGCAAAAAACGCCTCCATAACAAATAATTATTTATGTAATTGTGGTAAAGAATACAAACACAGACAGAGCTTATTTAATCATAAAAAAAAATGTCAAAATAAAAAACTATATAATGAAAATGATAATGTTGATTTAGTAAAATATTTAATAAATGAAAATTCTGAACTCAAAACAATGATACTTGATATATGTAAAAATAATAATAATTTAAATCAAACAAATTGTAACAATACTACAAATAATAATTCTCACAACAAAACATTTAATTTACAATTCTTTTTAAACGAGACTTGCAAAGATGCAATGAATATAATGGATTTTGTGGATTCGATAAAAATACAGCTTTCAGATTTAGAAAAAGTTGGAAAAATTGGGTTTGTTGAAGGTATTTCAAATATCATTGTTAAAAACTTAAATTCACTAGATGAAAACAAAAGACCAGTTCATTGCACTGATTCAAAGAGAGAAGTAATGTATGTTAAAGATGAGAATAAATGGGAAAAAGAAAATGAAACGAATGTGAAGCTAAGAAAGGCAATTAAAACAGTTGCACAGAAAAACACGAAAATATTAAGTGAGTTTAGAACAAAACACCCAGATTGTTTAAAAAGCAATTCTAAGGTTTCAGAACAATATAATAAATTAGTATTTGAAGCTTTTGGAGGGAAAGGAGATAATGATTCAGAAAAAGAAGATAAAATAATTAAAAATATTGCAAAACAAGTAATTATTGTTAAAGAATAATAATATTAATTTATTATATTATTATTTTATATGAAGACACACAAATTAAAACATATAATTGATATAAAAAATAAAACTTATAAAAAACGAAAAAATAAAGCAAAAATTAGTAAATCTTTAATTAATTTATCAAAACAACAAAAATATATAGTATGTAAAAAATATTTTAATAAATATGACACATTTGAAGATAAAATTGAAGAAATATTTAAAAAACATAAAATAGATTTTGTATCAACCAATTATAATCTAGAAAAAGAAATATTAAATGAATTAAAAAAAGCCGTTAGTCCTTCTAAAATAAATCCTCAAAATGATTTTTATTCTTATATAAATGATAGATGGTTAAAAGATTATGAAATTCAAATAGGTCAAGAGTATATAGTTCAAGTTGATGATTTTAGATTAGTTCAAGACAAAGTTTATAAAGAACTATTAGAAATTGTAGATAATTATGTTAATAATAATAATACAAAATTTTCAAATAGTTTAAAAAGTTTTTATAAATCAACGCAAAACTATATTAACAATAATCAATTAAAATATTATTCAAATTATTTTATAAATAAAGTAGATGAATTAAGAAAAGATAAAAAATTATGGGATTTATTAGGATTATTAAATTACAATGAGATAATTTCTTATGGATCTCCATTTGTTTGGTCATTAAATCCTGATGATAAAAATCCTGAAATATATAGATGTTATATTGATGCTCCACAAATGTCATTAATTGACATAAATATTTATTTTGACTATAATACTGACGAATATTCAAAAAAATATAAAAGGAAATTTATTAAATATTTAAACGATATATTTACAAATACTTTGGGTAATAATCATGGTTATAATGTTGAAGATGTATTTGAATGTGAAATTAAAATTTTAAGTGCGTATGAGTGTAAGATTAAAAAAGAAGATCCCGATAATTATAATATAGTTCATAAAAATGATGCTTTAAAAAATTATGATTTTGATTGGGAAACATTTTCTAGAGCATTAGGGTTTAAATATACACCAGATTTTTTTATTACATCCAATTTAAATTATCTTTTATGTATGACGCAACTATTATTAACCGAATGGGATAATGAAAAATGGAGAACATATTGGACTTATATTTATATTCGACAATTGCAACGTTTTAATGAAACTGGACGCGTAATACATTATAATTTTCATGGTAATTATGTTCGTGGTCAAAAACAAATTATAGAAACGCGTTTATTTGCTATATATCCTCTAGGTTTTGCATTTAATTCTTTTTTAACAAATGAATATATTGCAAAATATAAAAATCAATCAACAATTGATTATGTAAAAACGATGGCAAAAGATTTAAAAAGCGTTTTCATAAGAATAATTAAAAGAAATAAATGGTTACAACCGAAAACAAAAAAAATAGCTTTAAAAAAATTAGAAAATTTTAAATTAACTGTAGGTTCACCTGAATTATTAAGAGATGACCCATTATTAGACTATGTAGATAATGATTTATGGGGAAATTTAATAAAAGTAGCTATGTGGAGGCACGAGAATGCTATTATATTAGAAGGTAAACATATAATAGATATACCAATTATGGATTGGTCGCAATCACCGCCAAAATTTACTGGAACACAAGCATATGTAGTAAATGCTGCATATACACCATCTCAAAATGGTATATATATACCTTTAGGATATATTCAAAAACCATTCGTTGATTTAGAAGAAAGAGGTATAGAATATAATTTATCACGTATTGGTTTTACAATAGCACACGAAATGTCACATGCTTTAGATGATTGGGGTAGTAAATATGATGATACTGGTAAATTGCATAATTGGTGGACAAAAAAAGATGGGGAAAAATTTAAGAAAATACAGGATGATGTTATTAAGCAATATGAAACATTTGCTTCTTATGATGGAATTAAATTTGATGCGGCACCTACTGTAGGAGAAGATTTAGCGGATATTTCAGGGTTAACAATTTGTCGAGAATATTTAAGAGATTTTCAGTTAAAAAATGAAGATAATCTGCCAATTCAAAAACTATCATTTGAAGCATTCTTTATATATTTTGCTATTCAACAAAGACAAAAATTAAGCAAAAAAGCTTTAGATGCACAACTTAAAACAAATCCACATCCTCCAGATAAATATAGATGCAATGTTCCATTATCTAGAATGCCAGTATTTAGGGCAATATTTGATGTTAAAAAAGGGGATAAAATGTGGTGGCATTCAATAAATAGAGTTTGGGAAGATTAAGCAAAAATTATAATTATAATTAAAATTAAAATTAAAATTAATTCAAGCGTTTAGATTTTTTTTTGTATTATATATATATAAATGTCCAGACATACTCGTCGTCACTCTAGAAGAACTCGTAGCCGCTCTGCTTCTCGCGGTCGCTCTCGTTCTGCTGCTCGTTCTGCTGCTCGTTCTGCTTCTTCCGCTGCTAGCCGTGCTGCTGCTGCTGCTCGTTCTGCTTCTTCTGCTGCTAGCCGTGCTGCTTCTGCTTCTCGCGGTTCTTCTGCTTCTCGCAGTGCTTCTGCTGGTCGTCAAGCTTCTGCTGCCGCTTCTCGTGCCGCTTCTGCTGCCCGTCAAGCTTCTGCTGCCGCTTCTCGTGCCGCTTCTGCTCAACGTCAACGTCAATAAACAAACAGAGATTGCTGTCGAATCTAAAAATTAAATTAAATATTTAATATATTAAATAAATATTTAATATTATTTTACTATATAAATGGCTACAAGACGTAATAGAATGTCAAAAAAAAGACATACTAAACATAGAAAAACACACAAAAAAAAATGGATGACTGCAATTGATGCAGCTCAAAATACATTGAAAAAAACTGGTTCTCTTGGTAAAGCAAAAGCAGCTTTAAGAAAACAGGCTTTAAATAATGCTCGTCTATTATTTGGAGCTGTGGGTAAAAATATTTAATGAAAAATACAAAATTATAATTTAAGAAAAATAAATTAATATAAGATGATTATTAGATTTTTATATTAATTATTTACAATTTTAATTCAATGGTGCATTATTTTGAATAGCTGGTGCATTATTTTGAATAGCTGGTGCATTATTTTGAGCAAATGGAATATTAGTTACATCACTTGTTGTAATATTTGTATTTAAAATAGGTGGATTAGTTTGAGCAAATGGAATATTAGTTACATCACTTGTTGTAATATTTGTATTTAAAATAGGTGGATTAGAATTTTCATTTGCTAATGAAGTAAGAATATCATTTTTTGCTTCATTTTCTGTAATAGGTGCAACAGAGGTAATAGGTGCAACAGACGTAATAGATGCAACAGAGGTAATAGGTGCAATAGGTGCAACAGAGGTAATAGGTGCAACAGACGTATTGTATAAATCTTGTGTTCGAGTATCTGTATTATCATTTTTATATATAGGTATATCTGTTACAGGTGTTATTCTTGAAATATTTTGTGTTTCTGATTCGCCGTTAAATACATTTTGTGTTTCCATTGTTGTATCAGTATTATTAACTACTAGTGGAACCGGCATTACCATTGGTTTTGGTGTAGAAACAACCTGCGTAGTTTCATTAATTATTTTATTTGCTTCTTTTTTCAATGTTTGAATTTGATTTTGCGTAGTCTCTAAAATTTTTGATTCTACAATTGCCTCATATATTTTAATACCATTAACATAATCCAACTCACATTTAACATACAAATCAACTATTAATTTTCTAGTTTTTTCAATGGTTTTTTGTAATGTTTCCTCAGTTAATTTAGGATTAACTCTAATTTTTTGTTTTCCATTATATGGATCAATAACATATGTAAATAATTCATTGATAACTTCTAATAATTTAGTTTGATTATCCGCAGCATTTTGTATCATTTTTTGTGTATTTTTGGCATATGTATTAAATAATTTATCGTTTTTATGAATCGTATATTTATTTTTTAATATTGGAACTTCACCATGACATCCTTTCAGATTATTAAAATCTCTTAGTTTTATGTCACTAAATTTTGTGATTTCCGGAGGCATATTTTGATTTCCAGTAAAAGCAGTATAAAAGGTTTTTAAGTCTTTGGCAAATTGTTTTTTTGTTGTATCAGACATTCCAGTAAATGTTCCATTTGAATAATCGTATTTATCATCAAGATATAAAGTCATTAATTCGGGAATACCAGGTTCATCATTTAAATTTTTATGTTGCCCGCTTTTATTCATATTCATATCACAAACTTTAGGTTGCATAGTAACATTACCAGTAACAGTATCAATTTCTTCACCTTTTTTTAAAGCTCTGATTCTATTATCACAAATATTTAATTTAAATAATTTTCTATTTGAATTTTTAGGAATCGTATCTTTTTCCATTAATCCAGTTTTTACAGTTTGTCCAGAAGCATCTTTATAAGTGTAAACTGGATTAATAGTCATAACAATAGCTGCAAATATATGTGCTATTTTTATGTAAAATTTAGCAATACCAATACAAACACGTTTCTTTTTAATATTTTTTTGTGCATCATTTGATATATCTAAAGTTTCTAATTGATCTTTATTAACAAATATAACTTTTTCTTTAGATAAATCGTTTACTTCTAAACCATTTTTCACTCTTTGTGCTAAATATGTGATTTCCATGTCATTAAAATATCGTTTAATAATGTCTGATGTTAAAACAATTAACTTATCACAATATTCTTTTTCAATAAGTTTGCTTAAACTCTTAAAATCCATTGTTAAAATATAATATGTAGCAATATAGTCAATGATATCATAAAAATTATCAAATTCTTTTTCTGCTGATTTATTTGAATTAGAAGAAGTTGCATTTCCCATATTTATAATATAGTTATTTAAAAAAAATAATAAATAAAATTGAATTAAAATTTTCTTTTCTATAAAAAGAAAAATAACAATGAGCAATGATAAAACCAAAAAACGGAAACCAAATAATATTAATAAGACAGAGTTATGGAATATATTTGACAATGAAATTGAAGGAGAAAAACCAAAGGTTCCTTTAGAATGTATTTATAGGGCTTGTGGAAATAGAGAAATGTGTGAAAGATGTGAAACAATTTTAGCATTTTCAGAAGAAGGATTTTTAACATGTACAAATTCAAAATGTGGTATTGTATACAAAGATATTGTTGACCAAACTGCAGAATGGAGGTATTATGGTGCAGATGATAATCAAAATTCTGACCCTACAAGATGCGGTATGCCAATTAATCCTTTATTAGAAGAATCATCATATGGTTGTAAAGTTTTATGTATTGGATCAATGTCATATGAAATGAGAAAAATAAGACGATATACAGAGTGGCAATCTATGCCATATAAAGAAAAATCGCAATATGATGAATTTCAAATTATTACTACAATGGCGCAAAATGCGGGTATGCCAAAAATGATAATCGATGATGCAATTCGTTACCATAAGAAAATATCTGAATATGAGCTAACATTTAGAGGTGATAATCGCGATGGTATTTTAGCAGCATCTATTTATATTTCTTGTAGAATCAACAATTTTCCTAGAACAGCAAAAGAAATTGCAAATATATTTCATTTAGATGTTACAAGTGCTACAAAAGGATGTAAAAATGCGTTGGCAATTATAAATAATTTAGAGAAGGATATGGTGAATGGAGATAAAACTAATTTAGGTAAAACAAAACCTGAGGATTTTATCCAACGGTTTTGTAGTAAATTAAATATTAATAATGAGCTTACTAAGCTTTGTCAGTTTATTTCAATGAAAATAGAAAAAGGAAATGTTATGCCTGAAAATACACCGCATTCAATTGCTGCAGGAATTGTATACTTTATTTCACAATTTTGTAAATTAAATATTAGTAAAAAAGACGTAAAAAATGTTAGTGAAATTAGTGAAGTAACAATTAATAAATGTTTTAAAAAATTAGAAAAAATTCAAGAAGAATTACTTCCAGCAGTAATATTAAAGAAATATGTTGTCTAAATTTATACTGATTAAATTTATGAGTTTTAAATTTATGAATTTATAAATAGTTTAATTTTAAAAAATAAAAAATATAAATACACTATAAATGTCTAACGAAATAAAGAGTGAATTAAAAATCCCCAAACGAGTTTTTATTGTGCCTTATAGGAATCGTGTTCAACATAAATTTTTTTTTAGTAAATATATGAGTTTTATTTTAGAAGATTGCGATGATTATGAAATATACTTCTCTCATCAATGTGATGCTAGAACTTTTAACAGAGGAGCAACTAAAGACATTGGATTTTTGGCAGTAAAAGAAAAATATCCAAATGATTACAAGGATATTACATTTGTATTTAATGATGTTGATACAATTCCATTTACTAAAATTTTTGATTATCAAACTGTTCACGGTGTTGTAAAACATTATTATGGATTTAAATACGCACTAGGAGGTATAGTTGTAATGAAAGGTGCTGATTTTGAAAAAACAAATGGATTTCCTTGTTTTTGGGGTTGGGGAATGGAAGATAATGCATTACAAAAAAGGTGTGATGCTTATGGTTTAACTGTTGATAGAAGTGTTTTTTATGAAATAGGTAGTCCAGAAATTTTACAGTTATTTGACGGAATCTCAAGAATTATAAGTAAAAAAGATCCTTGGAGAGGTGAAAATGATGACGGCGTTGATGGTTTGAGAACAATTCATCAATTAAAATATTCAATTGATGAAAAATCAGAAAATCCAAATGATAATATTTTTGCTGTTCATAATTCACATATATTTTTTATAAATATTTCTACTTTTTTATCCCGTGTTTCGTTTGGTTCTGAAGAATATTATAATTATGATTTAAGAGAACCAAAAAGAAAAATTATTAATCCCGATAAAATTAGAGAGACAACAAAGACAGTTGTATCCACAAATGATTGGTCAAATATTCCTTATTATCCAACAAATAGAGAGAAGCGTGAAAATGTCGCAAAATATTTGATGTCAATGGGTAAACAAGTTCCTGAAACATTAATTAGACAAATTGAAGAAGATAAGAGAAAGGAAACTCAAGAAGATCATTTTAATAATTTTCAAGGACAACCACAAAATATGCACATTAATCAAGTTCGTCAACAACAAGTTCCGCATAAATTTTCGCCTCAATATGCAGCCTACGTAGGAGCAAAACCAAGAGCACAATCAAGTGCTAGAATCGGTTTAGGTGGAGTTTTTTAAAAATCAGTCATTCTTTATCCGTCATTCTTTATCCGTCATTCTTTATCCGTCATTCTTTATCCAAACATAAACTATTTCATTATAATCATTTTGCCGTTTTGATTTCTTATATGGATAGAAATTGTGAGCCTCTCCAAATAATTTAACAAGAACATTTTCATATACTTCTTTACAAACATTTATAATATAATGACCTCCAGTTTGAAGACCATTATATGTTTTCGTAAAAATTGGTATATAAAATTTTTCGTCCATTTCTTTTTTGGACACATATTTTGGGTTATTTTCATATTTTTGTATAAAGTAATATGGTGGTGAAGTAAACACAAAATCATATACTAGAGTGTTGTAGTCGATTTTTAATGCATCTTCAAAAATCATCTCTATTGTAGTAGGCGATTTTCCCTCCAAATAGGTAACAAGTTTTTCATAAGGTTCACTCAATTTGTGATTGATTTCAATGCCAATATATTTATCCAATTTCAGCGCCGCAGCAGCGACAGCTGCTCCACCCCATCCGGCACAAAAATCCAGCACACATTTTGGTTTATATTTTGCATATATTTCCATATACACAAGTGGTCTTATAATATTAATAGCACTTATACAAATATTATATACTTCTTTTAAAACAGTATATTCCGTCTTTGTATTATTTTTGTTTTTTACATCTTTATAATAGGTAAGCATAGTCTGAATAAATTTTTTCTTTTTAAACTCATCCAAATTAACAATAAATTCGTAAAAATTTATATCATATTTTCCTTTTGTTTCAAGACGTTGAGTAAAAGTAAAATAATCAACAATATTGTTGCCTACGAGAGATCTTGACGATGAATTATTAAATGCTTCAATATTAGATCCTATTTGAATTAATTTATTCATCTCTCTATCAACTGTTTCCAAAGATATATTTTTAATACTCTTTGCTATATTTTCCTTTTCTAAATCAGTATACTTTTCATTTAACATTTTGTCATTTAACATTTAATCTTAAATGAGAGAAAATAAATGTATGTTTACCAAATAACATTTTGAATTATACTAAAATTCATAATTTATTAAATCTTCATTATTATCACTGCAATAATCGTCAATCATTTTAAGTTTTATATTATTATATTCATTATTATTTTTTTTAGATAATTGGTTATCGTGGGTTCTATATAATAATAAAGGTTCTTGTATATTGTAAACAACCTTGAATTTTTTTAAAATCCTTAATTCTAAATCTAAATCTTCAAAAGGCATCCTAAAATTTTTTCTATAATTTCCAACTGATAATACTGCTGATTTTTTAAAACATAAAGTAGGATGATTTAATATCCAGGTAGATTTTGTATTTTTATATTTATCCCAGGTTAGTATAGACTCGTGTGAACTTCGTGATATTTCATGTTTATTATTTATAAATGATATCATATTTGTCCCGCATAATACACAATTTGGTTTATTAATCATAAAATTTAATTGAGTTATTATTCTTTTATTTGTCATAATATCATCAGAATCCATTCTAAAAACAAACTCATTTTTGCAAAGCAATAAACCTTCGTGTAAACAAAAACTTAACCCTCTATTTATTTTTGTTTTATTATAAATTAGTTTAAAATTTTTTAAACCATTTAACTGAGATAAAACAGCAAGTAGAAATTTTGTTTTATTTTCAGTTGAACAATCATTTATCCAAACTAATTCAACCCCAAAATGTCCAATTTGTTCTTTTATAGAAGATACACAATCATATAAGTATTTTAAACCAGTATTATAACTAGCTACTAATATTGATATCCAAATTGTAGGTTCTTCTTCATATTCCCAAAAATATTTTCCTTTTTCAGTATTGTAAACAATTTGTTTATTTGTAGAATTACTTGTAAATTTATTTGTAAAATTAATCATTATTATTATTATAAAATAATAATTTAATTTAAATTTAAAAATAATTATTTAAATATGTATTATAATTAGCATGAATAATATTTCTGACATAAAACACGCTTTTTACATAAATTTATTATCAAGACCCGATAGAAAACAGCACGTTGAAGAACAATTAAAACTAATAGGAATAAATGCGGAACGTTTTAATGCTATTAAATTGCCTAATGGCGCATTAGGATGCAGTATGAGTCATTTAAAATGTCTAGAAATAGCAAAACAAAATAATTGGCCACATTTATTAGTTATTGAAGATGATATTAAATTTTTAGATCCTAATCTATTTAAAAGACAAATGAATACATTTTTAACTGAACATACTGGTTGGGATGTGGTTATTATTGGCGGAAATAATGTGCCACCATATCAAAAAATAGATGACACATGTGTCAAGGTATTTAGCTGTCAAACTACTACTGGTTATTTAGTAAATAGACATTATTTTAACACACTAATTAATAATTTTAGAACTGGTATCAAAAAGCTTATTGAAAATCCTGAATTACACGCAGTTTATGCAATTGATAAATATTGGTTTAATCTTCAAAAAAGTGACAATTGGTTTTTAATTATTCCTTTAACAGTAACACAAAGAGAAGATTACAGTGATATTGAAAAAAGAGCTACGAATTATGCAAATGTGATGACTGATTTAGATAAAGAATGGTTTTTTAAAAAAAAACAACCTACACAAATTAATTCATCTAATAAACTTTCGCAATTAAGTATAACAAATGAACCGATTAAATCAAATGTTAAAATGAACGCAGAAACAAAAAAACCATCAATGAAGATTAATATGAAAATCTAAAATAAATAATAGCCTTAAATTTTATTTTCTTGAACCAATCTTGGAAAATCGCTAAATTCAATATCTGTAAAATATTTATTTGTGGCGATTAAAAGTATATGTTGTTTAAATTTTGGACTAAGATTGAAGCCAACTGCATAGTCCTCTAAATATTCTCTTTCAATATTTTCTCTCTTTAAAAGTAAATACTGAATTGCCTCTGAAGAGAGAAAATAAAATCTACCGCTGCAATATTTAGTCACATATAATGGAAGATGTTTTGGTAATTCAGGATGAATTCTATGATATTCCGATAAATAAGGTTGCTTTACATTGACAATAAACCCACCGTAATGAGGTGTAGGTTGTTTTGCATTTATTAAGCCACATAACATGTCAAAATATTTGTTATTTACCAAAATTTGGTCATCATCTGTTTTAAATAAGTATTTAAAATTAAATGTATTATTAATGGCAGAATAAGCAGCCATTACTTTTTTAGGTAATGAATTATAGTCGTCTGCAACTTTTACAAGCAAAATATTATTAGTATCGTCAAATCTAAATTCTGTATCCAAGCTTTCGTCGCCAATTACGTGATAATATTTTAAATAGGGAGGTATTTGTTTAAGCCAAGTCATTTTTTGAAAAATCGCCTTTTTTGCATATTTTTTACAATTCATGATAAGCATTATAAATTCTTGATCGATCATTTATTAATAAAGTAAAATTATATTTAAATATTGTTTGTTTAAATATAATAATGAAGCTAATTATTTTGATTTTAGCAAATGATAGTGATATATATTTAAAATGTCAAAAATTATGGCAAATATATATGAATACAAATCTAAATATAAAATCATATTTTATTAAATATAAGGTAGGATTATGCGAAGATGTTATATTAGAAAATGATACCATATTTATAAATGGTAATGATTCTTTAATACCAGGATGCTTAGTTAAAACAATAAAATCAATAGAATTTTTATTAAAAACCCAAGAATTTGATTTTATTTTTAGAACAAATATGTCAAGTGTTGTTGATTTAAATAAACTAACTAGCTTATTAAATAATTATAAAAATGATTATTCGGGTGTAATTGGTTATTATAATAACATTAAATTTGCTTCAGGGGCAGGAATGTTATTTAGTAAAAAATTATGTAAATATTTAATTATTAATAAAGCTAATTTAGATTATAATTTTTTGGACGATGTTGCAATAGGATTATTTTTACAACTAGTAAATATAAATATAAATCCATTAACACGTTTTGAAACTTATAACTATGAAAATAATATGCAACTAATTTCAAAAGAAATGATTAAAGATTATTATCATTTTCGTTGTAAATCTGATAAAGATAATAATAAAACATTATTAATGATGGAAACAATTATAAATTTAATTTATTAAATTTTAATATAAATCTTATTATATAAATCTTATTATATGAATCAAATAAATTATACTCTTAATTTATTAGCTGTTAATAAATATCCTAATAAAAATTCGTCTGATATAATGGAACATTTAATAACTTTATATAAATATACAAAAGATTGTGATAGTGTATTTGAAACTGGTGTTCGTGGTTGTATTTCATCATGGTTTTTTTTTAAAGGATTGCTTGATAGTAACAGTAAAAATAAAAAAACATTATTTATGAACGATATAAATACTTGTGATATAAATGACTTATTATCAATTAGTAAAAATTTTGATATTGATATAAAATATGAATGGAAAAATAATTTATTATTAGAATTAAATCAAAATTATGATATTACATTTATAGATACTTGGCATGTATATGGTCAATTAAAAAGAGAGTTGGATAAATTTTCAAAAATAACAAATAAGTATATTATTATGCACGATACCACTGTTGATGAAATATATGGTGAAACGATAAGGTGTGGATGGGATGCCGTAAAACAAAGTAAAGAAAGTGGGTTTCCTATTGAAGAAATAAATAAAGGTTTATGGCCTGCTATTGTAGAATTTTTACATAATAATCAAGAATGGTATCTTAAAGAAAGATTTATAAATAATAATGGGTTAACAATTTTAGCTAGAAGATAAATTACTTAAAGCAGAATTAATAAAATTGTCTATATTAGTGTTACATAATAAATGAGAGTACTTGTTAATCTTATTATCTTCCCAATTCCACCATTTAATTTGTAATAATTTTTCTATTTGTTCTAGAGTAAATCGATATTTTATAAATTTTGCTGGATTACCACCTATTATACTGTACGGTTCTACATTTTTTACAACATGACTATTATTTGCTATAACTGCACCATCACCAATAGTAACTCCTGACATAATTGTTACATTTGAAGCAATCCACACATCATTACCAATAATTACATTTCCATTTGTAGATGGATGACCTGTTCCATTAAAACTATTAAATATATTTTTATGTATATGTCCAAATGGATATGTAGTTACCCAATCTGTTCTGTGATTTCCACCTAAATATATATCCACATTAGCACCGATAGAACAAAAGTTGCCTATTTTTAAATTCGCAGAATTTTCCCAAATATTAATAACATTTGGGTTTCCATATGTGTGTTTTCCATAAGACATTATAATATATATATATTTAATAATAATGTTTGTTAAACCTATTTTAATTGAACAAGCAAAATTATTTAATAATATATTAAACGATGATCAAATAAATTTAATTTTTAAAAATAACATAATGATTTATGATGATATATTAAACATTAATATTGAAGTTTTAGAAAATATTGTATTAGAAGAAATTACCTGGATTTATGATGAAAATAATTATAGAATACCATATTTAAATGAAATAAAACTACAACAAATTAAATTAAATGAAAACAGTAATATTTTTGACTATGTTTCTTCATCTTGTTTAATAAATAATTATAATATAATTTGTGGTGAAAAATTTTTAAGTTTATGCAATGTTTTTATAGGTTCAATAAATAGTATTCTTGCTAATCCAAATAATAAATATATTCAAAGAAATATTTTTAATATTGAAAATAATTTAATAAATATTATAAATAATTCTGACACAATTTTTGTAAAAACAGATGATTTGCAATTTTTTTATAGTAAAATTTATAATAACAATATAGATGTTACAAATAAAATAATAATTACACATAATTCTGATTGTGAAATTGATTCAAAATATTTAAATGTTTTGAATAATGTAAAAAAACAATATTCGCAAAATTGTTTAATACAACATAAAAATCTAGAACCAATCCCTATAGGAATTGAAAATACACAATGGTTCGACCATGAAATTTTACATAAAATAAGAATGCGAACAGATATTAAAAAAGAAAAAGGATTTTATTTTTATTTTTCATTATCAACCCATTTTTCAAGAAATGAATGCTATGAAAAATTAAAAGATAAACTGATTTGGAATTCTAAATTGTCAAAAGAAGAATATTTTATTGAATTAAAAAAACATAAATATGCTATTTGTCCTAGAGGAAATGGAATAGATACACATAGAATTTGGGAATGTTTATATTTAGATGTTATACCAATAATGTTAAAAAAAGATTCTATTAAAATAGATAACTTGCAAATTATTTATTTAAATGATTGGAATGAATTAGATGTTAATAACATTAATAAAAAATTTAAAAATATACAGTTGAGTAAAATTACAATAGATTATTATAAAAACAATCTAAAAAAATAGAATTATAATTATATATTATATGAAATTAACAACTGTATTAGCTTCAGTAAATAATAATAGAGATTATTATTTATTCATACCTAAACAAATATTATTTTGGGGTAAATTTGGTATAAAATTTATTGCTATTTTTATTGGTGATAGTATTCCTGAAGAAATTTCACATTGTGCAAATAATATTATTCTTTGGAATAACAATTTAGATATAAATACATCATTTGTTTCTCAAAATTTAAGAATTTATTATCCTGCACTATTAGATATACCTAATGATGAATTAATAATGATAACAGATATGGATATGTTGCCAATGAGTTCAACATATTATTGTAGTGGATTAGAAAATTTTAAGACTGATGATTTTATTTATTATAGACATATTGATGGTAATCAAATATATATGTGTTATAATGCTGCACATCCATCTGTATGGAAAAAAGTATTTAATATTAATAATGAAGAAGATATTAAAGTAAAAATTTATGAAACATATAATAAATCATATAATGGTGTTCCTGGTTCTAAAGAATGGTTTATAGATCAAGAATTAATGTATACTAATTTAACAAAATATCAAAATTTAAAAGTATTAAATAGACCAATTAAGCGTTTGGAAACTTGGGATTATATAAATCATATAAAAAATAATCACAAAAATTTTATTAAAAATTATGATGATGCACATTTTCATAGAAGTTATATAAAAAATCAATTTTTAATTTTAGATGCGGAAAAAAATATATAATAATTACTAAATGTTAATTATGAAAAAAGTGTTAACATTTAGTCTATGGGGTGATAATCCAACATATAATATAGGAGCTATTAAAAATGCGGAACTAGCAAAAATTTTTTATCCTAATTTTGAATGTTGGTTTTACATTCATCAAGAAACTGTACCAAAAGAAACAATACAAAAATTACAAGATTTTGATAATACTAAAATAATTTTTAAATTTGGTGATTTAACAAATGAAAATTGTAAACCAAGAATGTGGAGATTTGAAGCAATTGATGATATAGATGTTGAAATAATGATGTCAAGAGATACAGATTCAAGAATTATTTTAAGAGAAAAATTAGCTGTCGATGAATGGTTAAATGATAATTCGTTGTTTCATATCATGAGAGATCATCCTCATCATAATTTTACTATTTTAGGCGGAATGTTTGGCACTAGAAAAATACCACAAGTTCCTAGTTGGATAAATATTATTAATTCATATGCAAAAACTGATGATAGAATGTATGATCAAGATTTTTTAAGAGATTATATTTATAAAATAATTAAAAATAATTCAACTATTCATGCAAGTTTTCATAAGATTGAGCAACATGCAAAAAATTTTCCAATAAATTATAGACCGGAATTGTATTTTGTTGGTGAATATATTTATCATGATGATTCACGCTCAATTTTTCATATAAATGAACTTAATAAAAGTTTAAATTTATAATTTATTAAATCATTCTATTTATAATAATATAATGATAAATATTATATCAACATTTTATATTTCAAAATATAAATCAGAATTAGATTATTTAAGAAGTAAAGAGATTGAGTCTTGTTTTGTTAACAATTTATCATCTGTATTTATTGAAAAAATACATATATTTGTAGATGATGATGAATCATTAAATAAATTAAATGAATTATCTAATAACTCTGAAAAAGTTGTAATTATTGAAGTTGGAAAAAAACCAAAATATTCAGATTTTTTTAATTATATACTTAATAATTTACAAAATAAAATTTGTATGATTACAAATGCTGATATATTTTTATACGAGTGTGATAATATATTAATAGAATCAATAAATACAAATAAAATTGCTTACGCTTTAACTAGATATGAATATAATATGTCTTGCCCATTAATTGATAATTATCAAGGGAGTCATGATTGTTATATATTTAATTCAAAATTTATTGATGAAAAATTTATAAATGAACATACTAATTTTTATCAAAATTTACCAGGAATTGAGACACATATAATCAAAAATTTTTGTGATTTTAACTTCAAAGTATATAATCCTTGTAGACAAATTAAAATTATACATTTACATAAAACACAATTGCGTAATCATGGTCAATGGATTGGATTACATAATTGTGGTGATGATAATTATCATAAAAAAAATTGTTGGTATGTTCCTCCAATTTATGTTTCATTATAATAAATATATAGTGTTTAACAAATTAGTTCATAATAGATATAATAATTTACTTTAATAGTATTTAAATATATAATTTAAAATATATAATTAAATGCTTATTCCATTGCATGAATTAGTTAAAAAGTATAATATTCTGTTTAAAGGTGTTTTACATGTTGGCGCTCATGAATGCGAAGAATTAAAAGATTATGAAATTTATTTACCTAGAAGTCTAATTTTATGGATAGAAGCTTTACCAGGGAAAGTTAATTTATGTAAGCAAAGATATCCAAATTTGCTTATTGAAAATGCTGTCGTTTCCGATGTTGTAGAAACTGTTCGTTTTAATGTGTCAAATAATGGTCAGTCATCCTCTATGTTAGATTTTGGTCTTCACTCTACTTTTCATCCTCATGTTCATTATGTTACTTGTTTCGAAACTGAAACCAAATTATTAAAAAATATTCTTCCAAACTATAATATTAACTATAATTTTTTAAATTTAGATATTCAAGGTGCAGAATTAAAAGCATTAAAGGGTATGGAAGAGTATTTATTAAATGTTGATTATATTTATACAGAAGTAAATTCAGATTATGTTTATAAAGAATGTGCTCTTATTACTGAAATAGATGATTATTTATTGAAATTTGGTTTACACCGTGTTGAAACTAAATGGTGTGAAAATTATAGGTGGGGGGATGCATTTTACATTCGCAAATAAATTAAATAAAAATAAATTAAAAATTAAATAAATACTTAAAATTGTATTATTTATTTAATTAAATGTCAATTACTTTTTCTAGTTGTTTTTACATTATCAAGTCTAAATTTGATCCAAATACTTATATTAACTGGATGAATAATTTTATTTCTATAGTTAATAATTTTAATTTGGTTATTTATACAGACGATAATAGTGCACAATATATAGATATAAAAGGGAATCCAAAAATAAAAATTATAATAAAACCTATTGATCAGTTTTATAATTTTAAGTATATTAACTCTTGGATTGAAAATCATAAAAAAAACTTTCTTTTAAATGATAAATCTAATTGGGTTTTAAATATGTTATGGTCTGAGAAAATTTGGTTTGTAAAAGAAACAATAGAGAGAAAATATTTTGAAACTGAATTTTATGGTTGGTGTGATATTGGATATTTTCGTAATAGATCAAATGATACACATAGCAGCAAACTGATGAATTGGCCAAATAATGAAAAAATTAATAACCTAGATAAAAATAAAATTTGTTATGCTTGCATTAATAATGATGATAAATATATGAGTTATTTACATAAAATAGTCAATAATAAAAACCAAAACGGATTACCAATACAAGAAATACCAGCTACACAAAATTCTATAGCGGGTGGATTTTTTATTATTCATAAGGATAAAATAAATTGGTGGTCAGAAACATATGATAAAAAATTGGAATTATATTTTAAAAATAACTACTTGGTAAAAGATGACCAAATTATATTAGTAGATTGTGTTCTCTCTAATTTAAATGATTTTTTATTATTTAGAGAGAACAATCAATTAGATAACTGGTTTATGTTTCAAAGAATATTATCTTAATATTTTCTTCTTTTTGTTTTGTATTTTCTTCTTTTTGTTTTGTATTTTCTTCTTTTTGTTTTGTATTTTCTTCTTTTTTTATAACCTCCTTCAGTTGGAAAAGAACCATCCTCTAATATATGAATATTTGATTCCTCTGATGGATTTATTTTTTGAAATATTAATGATTCTTGTCGTTTTAATAAATCATATATGTCAATACTGAAATTATTTATAATTTTATCATTATTCGTAATTTCAGTCACATTATTTATAGTATCAACACACTGATATAAAGGTGTGTTTTTAGTTGCAGACATTCGTTTGAAATTAAATACATGATAATTACCAGTAATTTTAAAATATTCAGCAATATTTGTTTTATGTGCTGAACCTATTAAAGAGCAAACAAGTGTTGGTTTTGTAATTTCATATTTAAATATTCTTAAAATAAAATACATATCTACAACAATAGAAAATGGTTTAATAAATGATTCTAAAGTAATTAATTCACAAATTTGTTCATAGTTTTTATGAACATAATAATCTCCTGGGGGTGGAATGCCGCCATACATAATTTTTTTTTCATTATTATTATTAATATAATCATCTATATTATGTGTATTAATATAATCAATAATAGGTGTAAATTTTTGATGAATATTTTCACTATAAATAACATCATTATCATTCATAGTAATATCATCATCATTTATATTTTCTAAAAAATCTACAATTAAAATTAATAAATTAATAACATAGTCATTCACTCTTTTACAAACTGGATTTGTATATGTTCTATCATACCAATAAATTAAATATTTTTTAAAATTTAATTTTATATTATCAATATTTTGTTGTTTAATTTGTTTTTTAAATATATCAGTTTCTAATAATTTATCAATTATAGTATCAAAATCTTTAAAATAAAATAAAGGAACTAATTTTAAAGCATTTACAAAATCAACAAAAGGAATTTTTTGACTTCTATATTCTTCCTCTTCAAGTGTAATCATTTGATCTTTTATTTTTCCTTCATTTAATCCTAATACAACTAACAAATTTTTGATAATAATATTTAAATTAGGATTCATAAATTCTTCTTTGTTCTTTTTATATGTTTTTAATCCTTTTTCAAATGATGGATCTTTCTTCATTTTTTCCATCATTTTAATAGTTTTATCAAAATACGATATTCTATTATTGTATTCATTAGGAAATTGTTCATTATACAATCTTGATAATGGCGATAAATAAACTATTAAATTACAAACTGCCTTATCTAATAAATCCAAATTGATAATTGTAATTTTATTATTATATAAATTAGTTCTAATATCATTATATTGCCATTTAATATTAGGATATTTACATTTTTGAATAAATACTTCAGGATATTTTTTTTTGATTTCGTTATAGTAACACGCTTTATATGGTGTTGATACCATATTTAATAATCCGGGTGGTTTAAAAGTTGTTTCATCATATTCTTTATCAAACTTATTATTAATATACGTTTCATCTTGTGAATTTTTTATTTTATTCGAAATTGTTTTATTTAAAAATATTTCTGCATAAAAATTGATATCAAAATTATCTACTGCAGAAATAGTATTTATTTTTTCGAATAAATGATTAATCTGATCATTCGCATTAATATCTGGACAACCATGATTAACTTCAATGTGTTGTTCTCCTAATATTAATACTACAGGTGCTATAATATTTTCTTTAGGCACCATAAGTGATATAGCTATTGGTCCACTAACTTTGCTTAAATTTAAATCTTGTATTCTTATTCCTAAATTAGGCAAATCATCCATATATATACCTTTAGAAAAGGTATTGTCAAACTCTATTTTTAAAAATGTGGTATAGTAGATGTTTTTGGTTTGTTTTTGGTTATACCTTTTCTAAAGGTATATATAATGATTAGTATTTTAATGCCTATCTATAATGGAATCGAATTCATTGAAGAATCAGTTTCATCTATTTTAACACAAAAATATGACAAATGGGAGCTAATTATAGGTATCAATGGACACCCACAAAATTCAGAAGTGTATAAAATAGCAAAAGAGTATGAAAAAAGTGACAAAACAGGACAAGCCTTAGGTAAAATTCGTGTTTTTGATTTTTATCAAATTCAAGGCAAATCAAATACATTAAATGTAATGATTAAATTTTGTAATTTTGATTATGTTGCATTACTAGATGTTGATGATATTTGGCATGATGAAAAGTTAAATATACAATCACAATTATTAAACCATTATGATGTAATTGGTTCTAATTGTATTTGGTTTGGTGATAGACCAGGTATAATTCCATCAATACCTGTAGAAGATATAAGCAATTATGACTTTTCCTTAGTTAATCCTATTATTAATTCAAGTTCAATTATAAGAAAAGAATTGTGTTATTGGAATAGTAACTGGGTTGGCATTGAAGATTATGATTTATGGCTTAGATTAAGAAACCAAAACAAAACATTTTTTAATTGCAAATCTATTCTTGTTAAACATAGAATTCATGCTGCGTCTGCATTTAATTCAAAAGGAAATGATAATAAAGTAGATGATTTGTTAATTAGTCATGGGTTAAAAACACATCATGAAAGATTACAAGAACGATTATTAGAAGAAGAAAAAGACAAAAAAGAAGAAAAAGACAAAAAACAAAAAAAGTCAAATAAAATGTTTATGAATATATTATAAATAACATGTATTATTTTAGAGTACATGTATTTTATTCCATTCATCAGGACATAAATCTCTAGTATCGTGACCAGCTACTTCACCAAACCATACCGATGGATAACAAACAATTTTATCAGGATTTGTATTAAAATGAGCTCCCCACCAACTAAATGAGCTATTCGCTATGATATTATGTTTGCAACAACTCATTAATGTCATTTGTTCCCAGTCACTCAAAGTGTTAGATGCTTTTATAAAAGTGTAATCAGGAAATTCTATTTTTAAATTATTAATTATTTCAGACACATCTAAAAGGTCTTGCTCTTCACAAAAATATAAGACATCCTTTATTTGATTTGTTCTGTTATTTATTAAAGAGAGAGCATTTTTGTAATAGTCAAATGTCATAATGGGGTGATAATTTTGTATTTTTTTATAATCACCGATTCTAAAATGAAGACTAATTGTGTTATTTAAATAGTCTTGACTAATATTAGTTTGTTCAATAATATTTTTTTTAATTTCTTCTATGCCAATTAGTTTGCAAATAAATTCAAAATTATTGACAAAATATTTATAGCTTTGAAAATATCCGTATAAACAAATATCTTTTCCTTGGTGAGTAAATAAATAAAGTGGATTATAACTGAAATTTGGTTCTTTAATTATCATCATTTGAGGTAAGGATTTTGTGGTAAATATTTTCAATTTAGATAAAAAATTTTTCCAATATGTTGATCTTACTATTGTTTGACCACCACCTAATGTTTCTGTATCGAAAAACATAAATTTTTGTCTTGTATTAATTGCACACGATATTGTTGTAAATATTTGGAAAAGTTGGTTTCCAAGGCCACCCATTAAATTACAAGTAATCATATATTATTATTTGTAATTCGTTTTTAAATAGTTAAAACTATAAATATTATGTTAAATTATTATTTTCAATATATTGTTTATGTTTTGTGCTTCTTAAATGCTCTGCTTTTCTAGAACATCTAATTTCTGAACCACAATCACACGTAAATAATTGCTTGTGTTTTTCTAATATTTTTTCTTTATTTTTTTGATACCATTCATTCTTGCGTTCTTTTATTTTATCTTTATTTTCCTCAATATATATTTTATTTTGTTCTATTATTTCGTTTTTATGTGAATCGTAATATTTTTTACGAGCTTCACTATTTTCTTTTTTATGTGTGTCATTATATTGTTTCTTTTGTTCTTTAAGTTTTTCTACATTTTTTTCTCTATACTCTTTTTGTTTTTGTCTTAAAATTTGCAATTTTTCCTCTTCTGAAATTTGTGGTAATGGTTCAGTTATAATGCCGCAAATTTGATTTTGATAATCAGTATGTATTTTTGTTTGTAAATGTCTATTTTTATTTCCAAATGTATATTGATTGCCACATTCACAATTAACTAATTCACTTTTTTTCCCCTTAATTTTTTCTTTATTTGCTTCACACCATTTAGAAAGCATTTGTTTTATTTCTTCTTTGTGTTCAGCTCTATATATCTTTTTTTGTTCAGCTAATTTTTCCTTATTTTTCACTCTATATTCATCTTGATAACTTTTAATATTTTCTGTATTTTCCTTTGCATATTGTTTTTGATATTCAATTTTTTGTTCTTTATTTTCTTCGTAATTTTCTTTTGCCTTTTGTAATATACAATCTTTTTTTTCTTCATACCATTCTTGTTTTTGCTTTTCTTTTTCTTCTTTTGTTGTAAAAGGAATATTACAATTAAGTGTTGCCTTAACTGTTTCTATCCAATATCTTTCTCTCATTTCGGATTCTCTTCTATTATTACAATTATAATTTTCTATTTGTATCATAGACCAATTATTCCAACCACCATTTTCTCTAATAAATTTATATACATATTGATTATAATTATTTGAATTTTCATTACAACAACTTGTTTTATGACTTTGTTTTCTTTGTATAAAATTTGTTGTATGACCAACATAAATATCGTTAATAGAAATATCTTTACAACAAATTTTGTAAATAATTGTATGTGAATAGTCCATTTGAGTTTTTGGCATTTTATATTATATTATATTATATAATATTATAACATATTATCTTTAAGTTATTATCAATTTTATTTAAAAATCTTCATTTATATTAAATGCTTCGTTTTTGCCTGTAGTAGTTGTTAATGCATAAGAGTCATTGCGACGCTCGAAGAATGATGTTTTTGACTCCAAACTTATCAACTCCATCCAGTCAAATGGGTTAATAACATTATAAATCTTTTTGTATCCTAATTGAACGCATAAACGGTCCGCAACAAATTGAATATATTGTGTCATCATTTCTGAATTCATACCAATTAGGCGACACGGTAAAGCATCACAAATAAATTCAGTTTCAATTTCAACTGCCTCTTTGATAAGTTCATGAATACGTGATTTATCCATTTTTTTAACTAATTTGCTGTATAAAAGGATAGCAAATTCGCAGTGGAGAGCTTCATCGCGTGAAATTAATTCATTACTGAATGTGAGTCCAGGCATTAATCCGCGTTTTTTCAACCAATAAATACTGCAAAAGGCGCCACTAAAGAAAATTCCCTCTACACATGCAAAGGCAACTAAACGGGTAGCAAAACTACTACGATTATCATGAATCCATTTTTGCGCCCAATCTGATTTCTTTTTAATACAGGGAAAGTTTTCAATCGCATTAAACAGCCTATTCTTTTCTTCCTTATCTTTAATATATGTCTCAATTAGGAGACTATATGTATGACTATGTATGTTTTCCATTGCAATTTGAAACCCATAAAATGCTCTTGCTTCAGAAACTTGAACTTCGCTCATAAACCGTGTAGCCAAGTTTTCCAAGACAATTCCATCACTAGCAGCAAAAAAAGCCAAAATCATAGATATAAAATGTCTTTCGTCATCATTTAAGCTTTCCCAATTTGTTAAATCCTTTGATAAATCTATTTCTTCGGGTCGCCAAAAACAGTCTATTTGCTTTTTATACATTTCCCATATGTCATTATGCTTTATGGGAAACATTACAAATCTATTATCGTCAGGGACTAGTAAAGGTTCAGTATTTATTTTAGACATCCTAAATAATATATTACAAAGATTTTAAATTATTATTAAATATAAATAAAATAATATAATAGTTGAATATTTTAAGAATGAATATTCTAAGAATGAAAATAGCCCCTATAAATTATGCACATTTAGAGAATAGGGAACAACAATTTTTACAAATAGAAAATTTAATAGAAGCAAAAAGAAAAATGTTATTAGATAAACAACAAAAAATAAATTTTATTTCAAAACAAAATCATTTTTTGAATGAAATTAAAGGTGATTATAATAAATATTATAATTATATTGTAGAACAAAAAAGAGAACAAATGGAAGCTTTACAATTATTAAATAAATATATTAATGATTTAAGTGTTTCGGGAGAATTAAGTAAAAATAATATTAAAGATGCAAAACATGAACAACGCAAAATTTTATCAGAATTAAATAAAATTAAAAATAGTTTAGATGATATTATTAAAGATACAAATGATATTAATACAACATTAAATGAAAAAATATAAATAATTTTAATATTAATTTATTATATAAATAATGAGTGATTTTAAAACAAATTTTGACGAAAGTTTACAAAGATTAGCACAAATAAATACTGCTATTGATGAAAACATTGCAAGTAAGCAAGCATTTTCTAGACAAGTTATTAATAGACTTGGGGATATAAACCAAAGAATTAGAAGTTTGGCAGATTTAATTAGAGGTTTGAAAAGTCAGCTTGAAGGGTTACAAGGTCAAGTAGACTCTAATAATTCAGGAATTCAAGAGAGAAATTCTGAATTAGAAAGATTACGTTCACAAGTTGAACAATTAACTAGTGAAAGAGATGCGGCTCAAACTGAATTAGAACAATTAAGACAACAATATGATGCAGAAAGACAACAAATGCAAGCAACAATACAAGATTTACAAGGACAAATAACTACATTAACAGCACAAAATGCTCAAGCAGAAGCACAACGGGCTGCATTACAACAAGAATTAGAAGCTAGTGGAAATCAAAAAGATCAAGCGCACGCAGCAGCAATTCAAGATTTAAATAATCAACATACAGGTGCAATAGAACAAATGCGTGGTCAACATCAAACAGATATTGATACCCTGAATGCAGCACATCAAGAAGAATTAAGACAACAAATTGAAAGATTAACAGCTGAAATTGATTCTAGGCAACAACAAATAGATACTCTTACTCAAACAACGGCGGATGCCGTCACTCAACATAATGCAGAAAAATCTAATCTTGAACAACAAATGCAAGAATTACAAGCCCGCATAGGAGAAATAGATGTAATAAATCAAAATAACACCCTTACAATTACTCAATTACAAACGGACCTTCAGAACTTACAAGTTGAAAATGATGATTTAAAACGAAGAATTATAGCTGCTACAGAAGAAATTATGACGGCTACAAATAGATTGCAAGAATTAAATAGACCAGATGATTTTAATCAAGGTGAATTAGATGCCAAATTTGATGAAGTAATAGAGTCTATTCAAGCAATTAGTAATGCAATTCAAGGACATCCTGGAAATCCACCAAGTAATGCATCAGTGCAAGTTCAATCGCCAGCACCAGCAAGACAACAAAAACAATTAAAAATGCCTGAAAATTCAATAATTATTATCGATGGTTGGCAAAAACCTTTATCACAAATAGTTAATGATTTAAAAAGCAAAATTCAAAAAGATTCAAGACCAAATAATAAATATGCATTGGCTTTACAACAATTATATGAAGCAACAGATGAAGAGGATGTAAGAAATATTTTATCAATTAACAATATATTATACACTAGAAAATCAGGAGATATGAAAGGTGGTAAAACAAAAAAGAAAAGAAAATATAAAAAACAAAGAGGTGGTTTTACATATAGACCTAATGCAAAACGCAAAAGTCTTGCTACAAGTTTATTTTCTAAAACTAGGTCCTCTAGAACTAGGTCCTCTAGAAGGTCCTCTAGAAAGTCCTCTAGAAAATAAAAGAATAACAAATAACTAAAATGAAAAATATTAGACAATAAATAGGATAATGTAGTATTTAATATTATATTTAATATATTATTAAATGTCAATTAAAAAATTTGTAATATTAGGAGAAAGATGCACTGGCACAAATTTTTTAGAAGAATCTATTACTCAAAATTTTGATATTAGTTATACATCTGAATATGGTAATAAACATTTTTTTTGTCATAATAATTACACGAATGATGAAAATACTATTTTTATAGGAATAATAAGAAATCCTATATACTGGTTAAATTCTTTTTCAAAAGAATTACATCATATTCCAAACGTAAACAAACCGTTAACTAATTTTCTGTTCAATGAATTTTATTCTGTAGTAGATGGTGAAAATGTAAAAAATATGTTAGATTTTAAGTCTTTGCAAAATTCAGAAATAATAAATACAAAAGATTTAAATTATTTAAATGGTAAAAAATATCAAAATATATTTGAAATGAGAAAATTAAAAAATTATTTTTTAATGAATATAATTCCGCATAAACTGAAAAACTATATTTTGATTAATTATGAAAATCTTCTTTATAATTATGAAGACACCTTAAATAGTATACAGAAAAAATTTAATCTTGTTAAAAAAAGGGATACATTCATAAAAATAACAAAATATAAGAAATCAGATGCATATACTTATAAACAACAAAGAATGATTACATTTAATGATAATTTATTACATATTATTTGGGACAATTTAGATGCAGAACAAGAAAAAAAATTAGGATATTTTAAAGGAGATGATAATAATTTTTTTAAACCCTTGGATATTTAAAATATAACAAAAACAATATTAAACTATAATATTTTAACTATTATTTTGATAATTTACTCAGCATTCCTTTTAAAGTTGGTAAATATCTACAGTTTTCAGGCCAGTTTCCTGTAACTTTTCTATAATTTATTGCAGTTAATGAATGCCTTCTTTGATTAATATCTTTTTTCATTTTGTAATTTTTTTTCCAAGCACGTTGAATTAATTTTAACCAAACTGTCTTAATTATACAAACACAATGTCCTGATTCTAAATATATATTTTCTCCTATTTCAGGTTTAATATAATTTTGGCTTGATATCATAGTTCCATAATTTCTTATTGAATTATGTGGAGTAAATTGTCGACTTCTTTCCATAATTGAACTGTTATACAAGGTAGCCATATTATTGATTACCGTCATATCTAATTCTTTAAATCTACAAATTGTTAAATAATGTGTATTTACTTCCGTGTTTGATTTACCATGTATTAATTTATTAAATATTTCACATAAAGTAATGTTGTATTTTGTATTACTTTCTTCGTCTGCTTCGTAAATTATTTCGTCTGCATAATCATCATCGTATTCATTCTCTGTATCCGTATCATAATCATTAGCCATGTCCGCATCACGATCCATATTATTTTGGTTATCAGAATTGTTATTTTGTTGTGTCATTTTAAATTTTATACAATATTGTATTTTTAAAAATCAATTTCAATTTTTTTTAAAACAATATATATATAAATGAAAGTTCCAAAAGTTTTAAAAAATTTACTTACAAATAAAATTGTTTTAAATGTAGTTGGGTTTTTGTCTATTTTTAATATGATTGGTTATTTGATAACAGGTAATATAACACCTGTATTATTTTTTATTGTTTTAGCAATATTAATAACTCATTTTAGTAAAAACATGATTATTATTTTAGGAATACCATTAATTTTAGTAAATTTATTTGTGATGAATTCAAGATCTAATGTTGAAGGAATGGAAAGTAATACTAGTAGCAGTAATAGTGTAGACACTGATAAAATCAAAGATGCTATTAAGGATAAACAAAATTCTAATACCAGTTCTTCATCATCTGACAAACAAGATTCAAAATCAAAACAAGGATTACCACAAACGCCAATAGAACCAACTACAAATACAGATGAATCTTTTGAAGTAGGACGAGCAAAAAAGAGAGGCGGCGGTTATAATGTTGATTATGCATCAACTGTTGAAGATGCATACGATGAATTAAACAATATTTTAGGTAGTGATGGAATTAAAAGACTTACCGATGATACACAAAAATTAATGAAACAACAAATGCAATTAGCTGAATCTATGAGCAGTATGGCACCAATGATTAAAAATATGGAACCTATGATGAATCAAGCCAAAAGTTTATTAGAAGGTATGGATGATAACGGTAGTGGATTAGGAGGAATAATGGAATTAGCCAAAAAATTTGGCGCTTCTACTAATAAAAAATAATTTATCAAAATAAGTATTTTATATTTTATATTATAATAATATAATATGAAAAAATGTCCATCAGGAGTTATATGTATTGAAAATTTCTCAATGTTTTTTATTGTAATTTGTGTTATTATTATTGTTTATTTAGTTTACAATAGTATGAATAGTCAAAATATTATTGTTAACAACAAACCTTCTGAAAAAATAGTTATAAAAGAGTCTCAAAGAGAGAATCTTGGAGGAGGATGGTTCAGTTGGCCTTATACAAATCTACCTAGCGACCCATTATTAAATCCTTATTCTCCTCCTTTAAGAGATGAGCGTTATTTTATACCAAATGGAACTTATATACCTCCTGGCACAGTTCCAATAAATATATCTACTAATGTTGGAGCTGTAGATACAAGTTATAGACAATTGGGTATACTTACTGCAACTAATTCTAAAGGAAAAATACTTCCTTTAATGGGAAGACCAGTATTTACAAATCGTGATAAATGGCAATATTATACAATGAGTGACCAAAATAATAGCGTTAAATTACCTGTTTCACGAAGTGGGAAAAGTTGCACAAATGAATATGGATGTGATAGATTATTTAATGGTGACACTATATATATTGAAGGATTAAATGAACCATATAAGGTCACAATGTATGATAATGATACTATAAAATATTTACCATTTATATAATTTTAACGTTTTCCTCTTGTTTTTTTATTTTTATTTGTTAATTTAAATTTACGTGTTTTTCGTCTCCTACCACCATTTGTAGGCTGATTTTCACTTGAAGCTAACATTGTAGCTGCTATTTTATTAGAATTAAACCCATTTTGAATTTGATCAGTTACAGAACTAATGTTACTTGTTAAATGATTAGATACAACCTTTAATACTTCTTCTGCTATTTGTGTTCCTAATGTATTTACTGCAGCATTTAATGGAGTTGTTTGTTGTATTTCGCTACTAGGTGCCATAATAGAAGAATCCGAAACTACTTCGCTACTAGGTTCAACAACAGGTTCTTCCGAAACTACTTCGCTATCAGGTGCCATAATAGAAGAATCAGAAACTACTTCACTGCTAGGTTCAACCACAGGTTCTTCCGAAACTACTTCACTGCTAGGTTCCATAATAGAAGAATCAGAAACTAATTCGCT
>Ga0114966_10000534_pt1 | contig 36199 bp, 37 predicted proteins | sample M_130207_XF_Meta_FD_87029 | JGI IMG/M metagenome (GOLD analysis project Ga0114966, IMG submission 87029) | Freshwater microbial communities from Lake Montjoie, Canada to study carbon cycling - M_130207_XF_MetaG | ecosystem: Environmental > Aquatic > Freshwater > Lake | place: Lake Montjoie... | reverse complement strand
TCTTTGCCATTGTTGATAAGCGTCAAAAATAGGTTTGGGTGTAGCACCAAAGGATCCAAAATTTAAAAAAGTAATTTCCCGATTCAATAGAAACTGACTGCGTAAGTTTTCCATAGTATAAATTTTACTAGGTGTAAGGTACCGATTTTATTTGCCTAAAATTGGATGATTCTGATTAAGTGGGTAGATAAAAGTTTTAAAAAAAACCTCGATGGCCATTGGCAACCGAGGTTTTATAATAAGAGAAACTGATATTTTTATACACCCAAGCTCCAACCTTCGCGGTAAGTTCTTTTTACAAACTGATTCGCTTCGTCGAAATTGGTAATTTTCATATTCGGGCCATCCCATAATAACTGTATGTTTCTGCCTGGATAACTTGCATTACCCTTTTTATCAGTGGATTTAATATCATAACTTCTAATAGCTAAATTACCCATTAACACAGACTCTGTTAAAGGACCTGCAATATCAAAATTAGAACTTAATGCTTTTGCCTCAGCACTTCCTGCTCCTGCTATACAAGCTTCCACCCATGCAGCATAGTGCCCATTGTCTCCTTTTTTAACGCGATCCACTGTTTGAGGGACCACTGTTGTTTTGGTTAAATTAGTTGGTAATAATTGAGGGTTTACACCATAAGTGCCAGCCATCATTTTTCCTTTTGTTCCTTCAAATATTACACCATTACCACCATCTCCCATGATTTCATTGGGTCCTAATTCTGCTGGACGTTCAGGTTGAATTCCTCCATCCATCCAATGTAATTTTATATTTGGTTTTCCATTTTGTCCTTGGAATGTTAAGATAATATGTGAACCCATTGGACCACTATCTGGTGCAGATAGTCTTTGCCAAGGGGCAGTATAACGAGTGGCTACACTACATTCCGCTGCAATAGGATAACCTAGTCCAGCGACTGCAAAAGCAGGCGCCATAATATGACAAGCCATATCTCCTAAGGCGCCGGTTCCGTAATCCCACCAACCTCTCCAGTTAAATGGCAACAAGCCATCAAAATAATCTTTATTAGGAGCAGTTCCCAACCACAAATCAAAATCCAACTCTGCAGGAATAGGCGAAGGGGTGGTTAAAATAGGTCGGTTTACACCTTGTGGCCAAACGGGTCTGTCTGTATAACAATAAATTGTATGCACATCTCCAATTAATCCTCCGGTATGCCAATCTTGTAACATACGAACACCATCACCGGAAGCTCCTTGATTACCCATTTGCGTCACTACTTTATAATCATGTGCCGCTTTAGTCATAATACGTGCTTCGTATATATCATGTGCCATTGGTTTTTGCACATAAACATGTTTGCCTAATTGCATGGCCGCCATGGCTTGTACTGCGTGCATATGATCGGGTGTAGATACGGAGCAGGCATCTATATGCATGTGCTCTTTATCTAACATTTCTCTATAGTCTTTGTATCGCTTTGCCTTTGGATATCTTTGAAAACTTTTTGCGCATTGGCGATCATCTACATCACATAAAAAAGCGATATCCGCTTTTCCGCTATTGTAGAAAGAGAATAAATCACTTTCGCCTTTTCCGCCGGCACCTATGCCAGCCACTTGTAATTTATCACTTGGAGCGGTAAATCCTTTACCACCTAAAACGTGCCTTGGTAAAATATAAAATCCACCTAAAGCAAGCGCAGAATTTCTGATAAAATCCCTTCTTGTGTTGTCCGCTTTTCTTTTTGACATAGCAATCCAGTATTTGGTTTATAATCGTTATTGATTCTGTTAAATTATCAAATATTTTGGAATTTTTGAAAATAATTTGATGAACTGATAAAGGTCAGCTTTATTTCACCAATTAGAGCTAAATTGCTTAATAATTTTCAATATATGTCCGTTTCTATCACATCGTTACGCGCTTATTTTATGGCAGGAGCTACCCAGCCATTTGAATTTAGATTGCTTCAGTTGCAGCGTTTAAAAAAGGCAGTTCTAGAGAATGAAAAACAATTGTATGCAGCCCTCTATGCCGACCTAAAAAAAACAGATGAGGATGCTTGGGCCACAGAAGTTGGATTTTTCTTAAGTGAATTAAATCATACCATGAAGCATTTAAAAGATTGGATGGAACCGAAATCGGTTGCTACCAATTTAGTCAATATGCCTTCAACTAGTTATACAATACAAGAACCTTTGGGAGTGGTTTGTATTATTGCTCCTTGGAATTATCCCTTTCAGTTATTATTTACGCCATTAATTGGTGCCATTGCTGGAGGTAATTGTGTAGTATTAAAACCAAGTGAGTTTGCGCCAGCCACTGCCAAACTAATGGGTAAAATAGTGGAATCTTTATTTCCTGAAAATTATATTCAATACTTAGAAGGGGAGGGTGCTACCGTTTTGCCACCTTTATTAACTGACAATAGGTTTGATCATATTTTTTATACTGGCAGCACTGCTGTTGGAAAAATTATTTATAAATATGCCGCTGAACAATTGGTTCCGGTTACTTTAGAGCTAGGAGGCAAAAGCCCTGCTGTGATTACTTCCGATGCCAATTTAAGGGTAGCTGCGCGTCGTTTGGCAAATCCTAAATTCTCCAATTGCGGACAAATGTGTATTGCGCCTGATTATGTTTTAGTACCCAGTGATTTAAAAGACCACTTAATTAAAGAGTTAATTATTGCGCTACAATCTTTTTATGGAGCAGACGCTGCAACTTCAGAACATTATGGAAAAATTATTAATGACAAACAATGGTTGCGTATTACTTCTTATTTAGGGGATGGTGAAATTGTTTATGGAGGAAGATCAAATAGAGAAAAATTGTTTATTGAGCCTACCATTATGACAGGCGTGCATGCAGATGCAAAAATTATGCAGGAGGAGATTTTTGGACCCATTCTTCCCATACTTACTTATGAATCGAATGAAGAAGCTTTGGCGATTATCAATAAAAACCCCAACCCATTGGCTTTTTATGTTTTCACTGAAAATAAAGCTGATGAACAATATTGGTTAACCAATGTACCCTCAGGCGGTGCTTGTGTAAACAATGCGACCATGCATATTACCAATCATGATTTACCCTTTGGTGGCAGGGGTTTTAGCGGAACTGGTGGGTATCATGGCCAACAAAGTTTTGACACCTTTACGCATACAAAATCGGTATTAAAAACGCCCACTTGGATAGATCCTGGTTTTAAATACCCCCCTTATAAAGGGAAGGCTTGGCTGTTAAAAAGATTAATAGGATAGGGGTATTCAAAAATTTAAATTACTTTTTTGTATTAAATAATTGGAGCTGGTTTGAAAAATAAAAAAAATATCATGATAAAAATTGCCATCGCTTTAGGTGTTCTGGTCTCCGCCACTTTGTTGATGAAAAAAACGGGCATGACTTATCGACAATCTATTTTAAAAACAATGTACCCAGCCATTATGTGGGCTAGCAAGGCAGCAGGGAAAAAACAAATCCAAATTAATACATCTAATAGCAGCCCCTTGATTTCTTTTTATTCATTGAAAAGTAAAGACATCAATGGAAATGATTTTGATTTTGCCACTTTAAAAGGCAAAAAAGTATTGATTGTAAATACGGCAAGTGATTGTGGCTTTACCGGACAATACGAAGCGCTAGAAAAATTAAGCAATTTATATATTAATAAATTAGTGGTCATTGGTTTTCCTTCCAATGATTTTAAAGAACAGGAAACGGGAGGTAATGAAAATATTGCTGCCTTTTGTAAAAAAAATTATGGCGTTAGCTTTCCTATAATGGAGAAATCGATTGTGCTCAAAAAGAATCATCAAAATGAAGTGCATAAATGGTTATCGGATATGACTATCAATGGCTGGTGTCATCAGGAGCCTGCTTGGAATTTTTGTAAATACTTAATTAATGAAAATGGAGTACTTACTCATTATTTCCCCATGACCGTGGACCCTTTAGCGCCTGAAGTGCTAGCTGCGATTAATTAATAGGGCAGTGTTCGTGGTAATTTTCTAAAACAATTTTACCAGATTCAATAAGAATGTCTTTGTACTTTTCTTTGATTTCGTCTAATACGGCTTCAATTTCTTTTTGTTCGGTAATGCGCACTAATTTATTTCTATACTCTTTTATATTAGGAAGCCCTCTTAAGTAATTAGCGTAATGCCTTCTCATTTCATTGATGCCCGCAATAGGTCCTTTCCACTCCATGGATTTAATTAAATGTTTTCGGGCTACTTCCACTCTTTCTTCGATTGTAGGATCGGCTCTTCTTGTTCCCGTTTCCACAAAATGTTTTATTTCTCTAAATATCCAAGGATATCCAATGGCAGCACGTCCAATCATAATCCCATCTACTCCATATTTGTTTTTATATTCCAAGGCTTTTTCAGGTGAATTGATATCGCCATTTCCAAAAATGGGAATATGAATGCGGGGATCATTTTTTATTTCACCAATTAATGTCCAATCGGCTTCGCCTTTATACATTTGAGTACGTGTACGTCCATGAATGGCCAAAGCTTTGATACCCACGTCTTGTAAACGCAATGCCACTTCATGAATATTTTTGGATCCATCATCCCAACCCAATCTTGTTTTTACGGTTACCGGTAGGTTGGTACTTTTAACCACCGCTTCTGTTAAGCGTACCATTAAATCCAAATCTCTTAATACACCTGCGCCCGCACCCTTTGTCACTACTTTTTTTACGGGGCATCCAAAATTGATATCAATTAAATCGGGATTTACTGTGTCCACTATTTTAGTGCAAAGCGCCATGGCTTCTTCATCCCCTCCAAATATTTGGATGCCAATAGGACGTTCATAATCGAATATGTCTAATTTTTGCCTGCTCTTAATGGCATCGCGTATTAGCCCCTCACTACTGATAAATTCGGTATACATTAAATCGGCTCCATTCTCTTTACACACCGCTCTAAATGGGGGGTCGCTTACATCCTCCATTGGAGCGAGTAATAGGGGAAAATCGGGTAATTGTATAGGACCTATAGAAACCATATGAATTCATTATCTTGCATCTAACCGATACGGTTGCAAATGTACCAATTAATTGCATGTAGATGGAAACCACACCAAGAACCCTTTTTACGATGACTCCCCCCATGCGTTTAGCCCTTTTTTTGGGTGCCACTGGCATAAGCATGATTTTGGGTGCTTTAATTAGCTTTTCCTTGGTAGCCGCCTTGCTTCATATTGGAATAAGTGATATTCAAAAAGTCATTTTAGAACCTGAATATGCTTCTATTGCTCAATTTGCGAATGCACTTGCCTCCATTATTGCCTTTGGATTACCCAGTATAGCGGTGGCCTTTTTTACCAAAGGAAACCTAGCTCAAAATATGGGCTTTGCTACCATAAAATCCTATCAACAAGTGGGCTTAGTGATTGCATTGGCTTTAGCTGGCTTAGTATTAAGTGGGGCATTAGGCAGTTTAACCGAAAAAATTCCCATTGGTACTTCTATTAAAAATTGGGCGGAAGGGCTAGAGGCGCAGTATAAAAAAGCACTGGTGTCCATGACGCAAATGCATTCTGTTATAGATTTATTGTATGCTTTATTGGCGGTAGCCATTGTCCCTGCCATCGTTGAAGAATTGTATTTTAGAGGGGCGCTCCAAAAAACACTAACCGATTGGACCGGCAAACCTTTTATTTCTATCTTAGTGACTGCTCTATTTTTTAGCGCCATTCATTTTTCTTATTTTGGATTTTTATCGCGCATGGCCTTGGGGCTTTTGTTAGGGTACATTTATGAATTTACTAAAACCATTTGGTTGCCCATTTTACTTCATTTTATAAACAATGGTATTGCTATTGTTGTTTTGTTTTCGGTAAGAAATAATCCTGCAAAAATTGAAAAAGCAATGGATGAAAATTTGCCTATGTATTGGGGCTTAATTGCTCTAATAAGTATTTATGTGTTATTAATCAAATTGAAACAAATTAGCAAAAATGCAGGACTGGAAAAAAGTATTTAGTAGTCAACAGCTGGCAGTAGCTTCCATGGTGATGGGCATTTTAAATGAAAATGAAATACCTGCCAAGTCCATGAATAAAAAAGATTCTTCCTATGTTTTTTTGGGAGAAATAGAAATATATGTTCCAGCGCCTATGTATGAAGCGTCTATTGATTTAATCAATACTATTCAATTTAGCAATGCTAGCAACTAATCTAATATTCATTTAATTATTAAATTATGGCTTTTAATTTTTCGGTATTTAAAGTAAGAACCCTTTCTGCAATTGTTTTTGGAGTAGTAATGATAGCCGGTTTACTTTGGAACCAATGGTCTTTTTTTAGTTTATTTTTTATCATTCAAATAGGTTGCTTGTATGAATATCAAAAATTAATTGGCTTAATTTCACCCGGCTACCAAAATATTTCAATTATTCATCAATGGGGTTTATTGTTATTGGGTTCCTTACTGTTGATGGCCATTGGGCCAGTTGATATTTTTATTAATGGAATAAGTTTACAGATTATTGGAAGTATCGCTTTGCCATTGGTGGCAGTGGTAATGATGTTAGCGGATTTTTTAGGAAAACAATTTAAGTTTCAAAACTGGGCTTTGTCCTTTGTTGGTTTAGTGTATATTTCAATAAGCTTGTCTTTATTTTTTCCATTAAAAAAAATCATGAGTCATACCATGATGGGCGACTTTGGATATGCTATTCCTTTGGTTTTAATTATTTCCATTTGGGTGAATGATTCTATGGCTTATATAGTTGGATCTATAATAGGCAAAACTCCATTGTCTTCCATATCCCCTAATAAAACCTGGGAGGGTACCATTGTGGGGGTGATATTATCTGTTCTATTGGTGACTAAAGTAATGGGTATTTATATTCCTATGTCGGAAAAAATTATTTTTATCATTAGCCTCACTGCAGCTATTGCTGGCACTTTTGGTGATTTAATAGAAAGTAAATTAAAAAGATTGGCCCAAGTAAAAGATAGCGGGACCATGATGCCAGGCCATGGAGGGTTCTTAGATAGATTTGATTCTATCTTATTGGCCACCCCATTTGTTTGGTTAATTCTTCAATTTTTGTTGTAGATGATTTACCTTTGCACTTAAATTTACATTATGACCATACATAAGGAAGGGGCTGCTACTATTTCTATTATAGCTTTATTAGTTGGGGTATTAAATATTGCCAACTTCTCTTACCTATTTCCTTTAAGTACAATAGCTGCATGGGTTGTTTTTGTAATAACTGTTGCATTTTTCTTATTTATTGTTTCTTTCTTTAGAATGCCTAATAGAACCCTTACCTTAAACGATGCAGCCATTATAGCACCTGCCGATGGGAAAGTAGTGGTGATTGAAGAAGTGCAGCCCGATGAATTTTATACTGAAAAAAGAATTCAGTTAAGTGTGTTTATGAGTCCGGCCAATGTGCATGTAAATAGAGTGCCAGTAGCAGGAAAAATTATTTACAATCAATATCATCCTGGAAAATACTTAGTTGCCTGGCATCCAAAGTCGTCCACCGATAATGAAAGATGGTCAGTAGTGATTGAAAATGCTAAGGGAACTATTTTATGCAAACAAATAGCAGGCGCTTTGGCAAGAAGAATTTGCAATTATGCAAAGGTGGAAGATCAATTCGCTCAAGGCGCTGAATATGGTTTTATTAAATTTGGTAGCAGGGTAGATTTGCTATTACCTGTGAATGCTACTATCCATGCAAAAATTGGTGATACAGTTAAAGGCGGTGTGACGATACTTGCTAGTTGGTAATACGTCTAGTATTAGCTACTCGATTGCAATAGGCTATAGTAGATAGGTAATTCCTTACAATAGATTTTCTAATTCCTTTAAATGGGTAATGGTATAGGTAGCTGGAACTGTGGGCGTCACTTGTAAGTGATTGACAAATATAGAATCCATACCTGCATTAATAGCCCCTTGAATATCGGCACTTTCATTGTCTCCAATCATAATACTGCTTTCTACTTTAGCATTGGCACTTTTTAAAGCGTACTCGAAAATTTCTTTATTGGGTTTTAAGCTATTGCTTGCCTCTGAAGTAATTACTTCAATAAAGTATTCTGATAAATTTGAATTTTTTATTTTTTTGAATTGTACCGATTCAAATCCATTAGTAATTAAATGCATTTTATACGCTTTGCGCTTTAAAAAGTCTAAAATCTCAATGGTATAGGGGAATAGATTTTTTTTATTAGGGAGTATATCCAAATAGTCGTGAGACATATTTTTAGCTAAAGCCTCATCTGCGATTTTATAATCCAACAAGCTTAAGTAAATACGCTTCCATCTCAATTCTTCTTGTTTGATAAAGCCTTTGGTATAACGATCCCACAATCGATGATTGTGCACGCTGTATTGGCTATAAAAAGTATCAAAATCATTAATGCCTTTAGCTGCTAGTGCATATTTTTGATGTAAGTCCCATAAAGTCTCTTTTGAATTTAATTCAAAATCCCAAATGGTGTGGTCAAGGTCAAAAAACAAGTCGTTATAGGGCATCAATAAGTAATTGTATTGGACGAATTTACAATTTTGATTCTTATCTTTATTCTTTATTTAAGTTATCTATTAATTATTCTTTTATGAAAGTTGTGATTACAGGCGCTTCTCAGGGTATTGGTTATTCCATAGCGGAGGCTTTTGCTCAAGCGGGCTATACTTTATTAATTTGTAGTAAAACCGAGCTACGTTTAACAGCGGCTGCGGAGCAACTAAAAAATAAGTATCCTGCTGCAACCATTCATAGTAAAGTAGCTGACTTGTCTTTACTACAAGAATGTCAGTCATTTGGTAATTGGTGTCTTGGTTTTGGGACACCTTCTATTTTAATTAACAATGCAGGCTTTTTTTTACCAGGTAATATCATGGACGAAGAACAAGGACAATTAGAAACTCAAATCGCTGCTAACTTATATTCAGCTTATCATACTACTCGTGCTTTATTACCTGCTATGATACAAGAAGGAACTGGGCATATTTTTAATATTTGTTCTATTGCTTCTTTACAAGCCTATCCACAAGGAGGATCTTATAGTATTAGTAAGTTTGCTTTAGATGGCTTCTCTAAAAATTTAAGAGTAGAATTAAAAGATAAAGGTATTAAAGTAACAGGTGTATTTCCTGGCGCCACTTATACCAATAGCTGGGCAGGTAGTGGGGTTGCGACTTCCCGTATTATGGAAGCGGAAGATATTGCTAAAATGATTTATGCTTCAGCGCATCTAAGTTCACAAGCTGTAGTAGAAGATATAGTGATGCGCCCACAATTGGGTGACCTATAATTTATCTATTTATATTAAATTTAAAGTCGTTCTGCGTCGTCTTCTACTTTTGACAAATTAGTGCCAAAACTTTCTCTTGCTTTTTTAGTAGCCGCTAATCGTTCTAACACTACTTGACCAATTAATTTTCCTGCATTTTCATTGGGGTTGGCTTGTAAGATATTTTTTAGTTTGGCTTCTGAAACATCAATACGATAAAGAAATTGTACCAATTTAGAAAAATCATTTTTAATCAACTCATTCATCAGGGTCTCTAAATCGGGGGTGGTTAATTTTTCGAGTGTTTGTAAATTAATGTCCATATTCTTAATTAAATTTTTCAATGACCCCTAAGCTAAAAAGGGCGAAGTCGTATTTAACAGGATCCTTTGGATCCAAAGTTCGGCAATAATTAGTTAATTCAATAGCTGTTTGCCAATCGGTTTGTTTGCGATCTAGGATCCCCAAGGCCCTGGAAACTCTTGCTACATGGACATCTATGGGGATGATTAAACTGGCGGGTGTGATTTTTTTCCAAATTCCAAAATCTACCCCTTGCTTATCTTTGCGCACCATCCACCGCAAAAACATATTGAGCCTTTTGCAAGTAGACCCTGATAAAGGACTTGAAATATGTTTTTTGGTTCGAACGGGAGCGTCTTCCAATGAAAAAAAATAAGCCTGAAAATGCGTGAGTGCTTTTTCAACAGCATTAATTTCAATTCTTTGTTTATTTTTTTGATCAATTTTATGAAGTATATCTATAAAAAAAGCATTTTCTAAACTTTCATGTTTTGCATAATGATGTTTAAAAAATTCAATACAATACAATAAGTCGGTATCGTTAAATGTTCGATGTACAAAACTTAATAATTTTTTTAGATCTTTTTCTTGGTGTTGCGTGCAAAATTCAAAAGGAGCATTGTCCATCCTTTGTAATAGTTCCTTGCTCTTATTGATGATGGTGGTTCTATTGCCCCAAGCAAAAATGGCCGAAAAAAAGCCAGCTATTTCAATATCTTGTTGCCTTGTAAATAAATGTGGTATACAAATGGGATCCTTGTCAATAAATTCAAATCTATTGTACTGTTTTACTTTTAGATCTAACATTTTATGAATGCCCTCCTTCATTACCCAATGGCTTGTGCTAAATCGGCTATTAAATCATCTGCATCTTCAATACCTACACTTAATCGGATTAGACCATCTGATAAACCATTCGCAATTCTTTGCTCCCTTGGGATAGAAGCATGGGTCATACTTGCAGGATGATTGATTAAAGATTCAACACCACCCAAGCTTTCAGCCAATGAAAATATTTTTGTACTAGAGAGTACTTTGGTTGCTTCTGCTATCGTATCTGTTTTTAAAGTAAAACTCATCATGCCACCAAAGCCACGCATTTGTTTTTTGGCGATGTCGTGATTGGGATGGTCTTCAAATCCACACCAATATACTTTACCCACTTTTGGGTGCTGACGTAAATAAGTGGCTACTTTAATTCCATTTTCACAATGACGTTGCATGCGCACATGTAAGGTTTTAATACCTCTCAATACTAAAAAACAATCCTGTGGCCCTGGCACAGCACCTGTGCTTTTTTGTATAAAATACAATTGATCTCTTAATGCTTGATCATTCATCACTAAACAGCCTTGAATGACATCGCTATGCCCACCTAAATATTTAGTGGCAGAATGCATTACGATAGTGGCACCAAAGTCCAAAGGGTTTTGTAAATAGGGAGAAGCAAAAGTATTGTCAACACAAACCATACATTTTTGTTCATTGCCAATTTTAGCTACAGCTGCAATATCACTGATATTCATTAATGGATTGGTAGGAGTTTCTAACCAAATTAATTTAGTCGCAGTTGTCATAGCCTTGGCAACATTAGAAGCATCTGAGGTATCAACATACACAAACTTGATACCCATTTTCTCGTATACTTTTGAAAACAATCTAAAAGTGCCACCATACATATCATGCGCAGCTACTACTTCATCACCAGGCACGAGTAATCTCATCACTGCATCTGTCGCTGCTACACCACTTGCAAAAGCCAAACCAAATTTTCCATTTTCAATCACTGCAAAAGCTTCTTCCAAAGCAAACCTAGTTGGGTTTTGACTTCTTGCGTACTCATAACCCTTGTGCACGCCTGGTGCAGATTGCACATAAGTGGAAGTTTGATAGATAGGGGTCATGATGGCGCCAGTACTTGGGTCGGGATGCGCGCCAGCGTGAATATACTTAGTGGCTAATTTCATAAATAAAATATTAAGCTACAAAGATGCTACTTATTTATTTAACTATGGAAGCTTGTTCCCGTTTTTAAACATTCTGTAGGAAAAAATAGTAGGCACTAATACCATTACAATAACGTTAGCAAAGAAGATAATAAAGGAAGGAATCGCTGATAATAAAATGCCAGCTATTACTTGAAGACTACCGCATATCAGCCATACTTTCCCAGCCACTTTATGGGTTTCGTTCCAATTGCTTTCATTTTCAAGTGTCCAGGGTAGTTTAAAACCTGCAAAGTAGTTTTGACTAAACTTTGGGAAAAACCATCCTGTAGCGGCAAAAGAAAGACCTAGCAATGGGAAAAGTATTTTTTCAATCGGGAATCCGGGGTGGGCGGTAACATATAAAATTACCATACTAATGCAAGTCAAAAACAAGTTGGTCAATACCCCCATATTTTGGTAAAATGACGAGTCCATTTGTCTGCTTCTTTTAGGATCAATTTTTTTTATATTGGATAAAAGGAAATAGGTGAAAAGGCCTGCAAAAGCAATAATGCCAGGTCCTAAAAATATGCTGTCACGGCCGCCCCAGCCATCCGCTTCTCCTTTGAAATTAAAGTGCGTAGGAATGGTTTCGGGTAGTTCGGGATATAGATAAGTTGCATAAATAAAGGGGATGCCTAAAATTAATATAACGGTATATAGGGGTACATTCTTGTTTTCCATAGTGGATGATTTACTTAGTAAAGTTAGTATTTATTCAGATTCAGCAATAATACGCTATGTCCACAAAAAAATTTACTTTTGCTTCAAATCGAAAAAAATGAGTAAAGGTCCTATTTCTAAGTTTATTGAACATCAATATAGACATTTTAACGCAGCAGCCTTAGTGGACGCCGCTAAAGGCTATGAGACCCACTTATTAGAAGGGGGTAAGATGTTGGTTAGTTTAGCTGGTGCGATGAGTACCGCCGAATTAGGCATTAGCTTGGCAGAAATGATTCGTCAGGATAAAATTGCGATTATTAGTTGTACTGGAGCGAACCTAGAGGAAGATGTAATGAATTTAGTAGCCCATAGTCATTATAAACGAGTACCTAATTACCGCGATTTAACTCCACAAGATGAGTGGGATTTATTAGAGAATCATTACAACCGTGTAACAGATACTTGTATTCCTGAAGAAGAAGCTTTTAGAAGATTACAAAAACACATAGTAAAATATTGGAAGCAAGCAGAAGCCAAAGGGGAACGTTATTTTCCGCATGAATTTTTATACCAAGTGGTATTAAGTGGCGAGTTAGAACAATATTATGAGATAGACCCTAAAGACAGTTGGATAGTGGCTGCCGCCAAAAAAAATATTCCAATAGTAGTGCCAGGTTGGGAAGATAGCACGACTGGAAATATATTTGCCAGCTATGTCATCAAAAAAGAACTTAAAGCATCTACAGTTAAAAATGGTATTGAATACATGGTAGAGCTAACCGAATGGTATCGAGCGAATAGTGGGGGAAAGGGTGTTGGATTTTTTCAAGTGGGTGGCGGTATCGCAGGTGATTTTCCAATTTGCGTAGTACCTATGATGTATCAAGATTTGGAATGGCATGACGTTCCTTTTTGGAGTTATTTTTGCCAAGTAAGTGATAGCACTACTTCTTATGGTTCTTATTCAGGAGCAGTACCCAATGAAAAAATTACCTGGGGTAAATTAGATATTCATACCCCTAAGTTTATTGTTGAAAGCGATGCCACCATTGTGGTGCCTTTGATTTTTGCTTATATACTTGGACAGTAGAGTTTAAGGGCCTTTTATTTTTTTAAAATATTCATTCGAAATACTAATTTAATGCTAACTCATTCATCAGACGCTTGTCCGCGTCTTCTTGCTCAAATGTTCGCTTAAAATTGTATTTACTCATTACTATTTAAAAAAATCGACGCCCTCGTTTATGGGGGCGTCGAAAAATTCATAAGAGGAAAAACTATAATGCCCTTAAATTTTTTAGAGGGCATTATAGTTTTAACGACCCGGCATATCCAAAGGCATATCTCTTTTAAGCATTTCGTCTTTCATAGCAATTTCCCAAGCGGTATGAAAAATAAATCGTACTCTTTTTTCCATTAAATCAAAATTGATTTTATCAATAGTGTCTGATGGTTGGTGATAGTCTCTATGGGTGCCATTAAAATAAAAAAGAACAGGAACCCCTTTGTTGGCAAAATTATAATGGTCGCTGCGGTAGTAAAAACGATTGGGATCATTTGGATCATTGAATCTTCTATCTATTTCTAAATGGCCTACTTCCTTGTTAATGCTATTGGTTATTTTTTGTAAGTCGCTACTAATTTTTTCTTCACCAATAACGTACACGTAATTGTTAGAATCGCCTTTGTAGGTAGGATCAATTCGACCTACCATATCAATATTTAAATCGGCGGTGGTTTTTTCTAAAGGGAAAATAGGGTGTTCGGAATAATACTTAGAACCTAATAATCCTTTTTCTTCTCCAGATACATTCATAAATACGATATTTCTTTTGGGTACAAAACCATGTTTGGCAGCATTGGCAAAAGCCCCGGCTATGGCTACCACACTTGCAGTTCCAGAGCCATCATCATCTGCACCATAATAGATGACGCCATTTTTAATGCCTTCATGATCGTAATGGCTGGTAATAAATAAGTATTCGTCTGTTTTTTCTTTAGCAGGCAAATAAGCAATTACATTGGCACTCGGAATTTCTTTTGCATGTTGTTCAACCTTCCATTCAATATTCGTGGTATAAATGCCTTTAGGTATTTCAGACCATTCTTGATCTGAATAGGCTTTGCTGCCCCCCACTAATTTACTACCAAAACTTTTTGTTACTTTAAAATAAGCAAATCCGTTTGGCTTTAGGGCTAATCTTGGTCTTCCAGAATTAGCACTGGAAGTATTGGTATTGCTTTTAGCTACAATGATCATGGCAGCCGCGCCTAATTTTTGAGCCGCCGCTACTTTTCTTAAACTATTTTCTTCATTTTCTAGGGCTACTAGTATTTTACCCTTTACATCTAACTTATTTTTTTCATTAAAATCTGTACCAACAAATATAACTGCATTCGTTTTTAAAGTATTCATTGGTAAGTAAGAGCTATTGATCCAATAGTCTTCATCCAATGTAGCGGGCTCGCCATTTATTTTTAATTCAGATTTAGCTGCTTCGTCTTTATAGAGCGTAAATGGCAATTTGTAATTCCCATTAAATCCAGGCTTTAAATTATATTTTCTGTATTGACTTATTAAATAAGCTGCTGCTTTTCTTTCGCCTTCTGTTCCTGCCTCTCTTCCTTGCATTTCTGCACTTGCTATAATACTTAAATGATCCTTTAAGCCTTCAGCTGTAATAGCTTTAGAGGCGGTTGTTACATCTATTACTTGCGCCTGAGCTAATACACTAATAAGCAAAACGGTTAAAAATAAAAATTTATGCATGGCCTTTAATTTATTTTATAAAAATAATTTATTATTGAATAGGTTACTGCTTTTGCTAGCAAGTAATTTTATTGATTCTATTTTGATGTCTACCTCCTTCAAAAGGAGTGGTCATAAATTTTTCTATCATCTCTTTAGCCAATTCTAATGTTACAAATCTTGCAGGGATACAAATTATATTGGCATTGTTGTGCAATCGAACTAGCTCGGCCACTTCGGTTTGCCAACATAAGCCTGCTCTAATTCCAGCATGCTTATTGGCGGTCATGGCCACGCCGTTGGCACTACCGCAAAATAAAATGCCAAAGGAGGTTTCATTATTTTCTATGCTACTGGCTGTAGGATGAGCAAAGTCGGGATAATCGACGGAGTCCGTAGTGTCCGTTCCAAAATCTTTGACGGAATAACCTTTTTCATCTAACCAAGTTTTGATGGCATTTTTATAATCAATGCCAGCATGGTCTGCGCCCAATGCAATGGGTTTGTTACTATCAAAAACAAATGACATATTTTATTTTTTACTTGTATACAATATGGACAATTATGTTAATACCTTATTTAAAGGGTTCTAATTTTAATCCCATTCTTCTTCCGATTGCTTTACAGACTTATGTGCCCATCTTGAAACAAAGATGCTAAATTCAAATAAAGTATATAGTGGAATAAATACAATGGTTTGACTATACCAATCTGGGCTTGGCGTGATAAACGCTGCCACGAACAAAATAATTACTACTGCGTATTTACGCGTAGTGGTTAAAAATTTAGGGGTAATTAATCCAATTTTGGTTAAAAGAAAAACAATTACAGGTAACTCAAAGGCAATGCCGCATCCTAATATTAAATTGGTTAGGTTGTCCAAGTAATCAGCAAAAGTAGGAATGGTGGTAATGGCCCCTTTAGATCCTAGTTGAAAACCCGCTAAGAAATTAAAAGTGAAGGGACCAAGTACAAAAAAGCCAAACGCAGCGCCCATGAAGAAAAAGAAAGAGACCCAAAAAATCATGAACCTTGTATTTTTCACTTCTTTTTCTTTCAATGCTGGTTTTACAAATGACCATATTTGATAAAATATATAAGGAAAGGCAATGATTAAACCTCCAACAAAGGCCATACTAATACTACTCAAAAATTGACCTCCAAAAGTGGTACTTTGTAAGGATACTTTTACAGGCGGCATGCATAGCGAATCACCTAAATGCAACCAATGACTTAAATTGCAGAATGCTTTATAAGTAACAAAATCGGAATTTAATGGACCTGTAATAACGTTGTCCATAATCCAATCTCTATAGATAAATATAACGATGGAAGTAATTAATACAGAAGATAAAGAACGTACAATAGTGCCCCTTAATACTTCGAGATGATCGATGAAGGACATCTCTGAATCATCACTTTTTTTAAATCTGTCAAATAGTGCCATGAATTGTTTTCAATGAGGGCTAAAGTTAAGGTTTATAAGGGAAAATAGGAGGCCAAAGCTAGAAAAATATTAGCGAATAGTTATTTTAACCTTTTCAATGCGCGTAGCACTTACAGCCAATATTTCAGCATCAAAATGCGTCAAATGGATAATGGTCCTAAGCGTAGGGATAGTCTCATGTTTGTGAATTAAATAGCCGCTTAAGGTTTCAGCAGAATCTGCTGAAAAATCTATACCATATTTTTCATATAAGTAGTCTAATTCTAAACGCCCGCTAAATATATATTCGGTTTCATTTATCTTTTTTTCAAGAAATTCCTGCTCATCGTATTCATCCTCAATTTCTCCAAAAATTTCCTCTAATACATCTTCCATAGTCACAATACCAGCAGTGCCTCCAAATTCATCTACCACCCAAGCAATACTTTTTCTCTTTTTTGAAAATAAATTAATTAAATCAGCAGCATTCATACTTTCGGTTACTAGCGGGATGGGGTGCAATATGGAAGCTATATTCGTTGGCTTTTTAAATAAATCTAATTGATGTACATAACCAACAATAGTATCTAGCGTTTCTTGGTAAACGATGAGCTTACTTAATTTTGTTTCCACAAAAAAAGCAGTTAACGCTTCAATACTTGTTTGAAGTTCGATGCCTATAATTTCTGTTCTAGGCACTAAGCATTCTCTAATTTTAATATCGGGCAAGCTTAATGCATTTTCAAATAAATCCGTATTTAGATCCTGTTGTTCTTGTTGTTGTTTTGTTTGTTGTACAAAATGCGCTAAATCTACTTTGGTAAAAGCTTCTTTTTTATTACTTATTTGTACTTTAAATATATTGCGCAAAACCCATTGAGCTAAATTCACTAGTAAGACAGTAATGGGTCTAAATACTAAATGAAAAAAATGAGCAACAGGGGCAAAAGTAGAAATCATTGATACGGCCCTGGCCTTAAATATGGCCTTGGGAACTAGTTCTCCAATTAATAATATGACGAGGGTAGATAAAATTGTATTACCCAGTAAAATCGAATAAGCACCAAGGTTTAATTTTTCCCAAAGTAGTTGGTCTAATAGTTGTTCAAATAAAATACCAAATACGACTAAAGAAATATTTAAGCCTATTAAACAAGTTCCAATAAACTGAGTAGGGGCTTGCAAAAATTTTGCAATGATTTTTCCTGCTCTATTGCCTTGCTTCTTTTTTAATTCTAAACTTAATCTATTGGCACTAACGAAACCAATTTCATAGCCAGAGAAGAAGCCAATTAAAATAAGGGATGCGACTATTGCGAAAATCATAAATAGTGTTTGTTGAATTCAATGCTCGCTATTACCATTCAGGCAATTTAGGTTTTGTTTCGATAATACCTTCTATTTGTTCCATAATTTCTGGTGTCAGCAATGCAGCTGTTTCTAAAGCAGTTAGGTTATCAACCAACTGTGCTTTACTGGTAGCGCCCAAAATAGCGGTAGTGACATTTTTATTTTTAATACACCAAGCAATACTCAATGAAGCAGTACTTACTTTTAATGCTTTAGCGATAGCGCCCAATTGCTGTACCCTTTTTACTTTATCCTGCATCAACCATCGATCTCTTAACCATTCGAATCCTTCTATATGAAACCTAGATCCTTCAGGTATCCCATCATTGTATTTACCGGTTAATAAGCCTGCTGCGAGTGGACTCCAAATGGTGGTACCCATTCCTACATTTTTAAAAATCTCTAAATACTCATTTTCCATTTTATGACGTTCAAACAAATTGTATTGCGGCTGCTCTACTGATGGTCCAATTAAGTGAAATGCGGCAGCTGCTCGGTGGGCTTCCATAATTTCAACGCCACTCCATTCACTGGTTCCCCAATATAAAATTTTACCTTGTTGAATGAGGGTGTTCATGGTTTGAACGACTTCTTCGATAGGAGTGGTTTTATCGGGGCGATGACAATAATATAAATCGAGGTAATCGGTTTGTAATCTTTTTAGGGCTTCGTGGCAGGCTTCAGTTAAATGCTTTCTGCTTAATCCTGTTTGATTGGGTTTATTTTCTTTTCCTCTCCATCCAAAATAAGCTTTGGAGGAAAGCACGATGGAGGTTCTGTCCCAATTTTTTTTGCTTAGTACTCTGCCCATCATTTTTTCACTTTCTCCTAATGCGTATACTTCGGCATTGTCAAAAAAGTTAACACCAGCATCATAAGCAATGCCCATTAACTCATCTGCAATACTGTCATTGATCTGTTTATGAAAAGTAACCCAGCTACCAAAACTTAAAGTACTAAGTTGTAAGCCAGTCTTCCCCATTTTTCTGTATTCCATTGTAATTATTTTTTTGGATTAAAACCGCTAGTGTCTGAAATAATCGCATAGCTATTGGACTGCGGCTTAAAAATATGAATATCTGTTAAATTTTGATTAGCCTCCAACCCCTTACCATAAATTTTAGCAATAGGATTATGCTGCTTTACAATAACATCTTTGTCGGTACTAAATTTGCTTGTGTTTTGATCCCAATACATCTCTTTACTCCACAGCGTATCCCCTAGCACATTGTACACCACTACGTTATCTTTTAAAAATACTTTGTTCTCATTCTCGATATAGTGCGCATATTGAGCAGTTAATTTGCTTTCCACATTCAAATTGTCTTTGTAAAAATCTGCTTTAATGGTGTTTGGGAATTCGATCATTCGACCTTTGTCTTGTAAATATTTTTTCATTAATGGAGCCATGAGTTTTGCACTTATTTTTCCATCAGTACTTATGTAAATAGCCACCTCTTTTCCAATATCAATTCCATCTTCTTTAGCACCCAATGCTTTTACATCGTTTACATTATTTTCACAGGACAACATAAAAAAGCAGCTACTCATACAAGCAACTGCTAATCTAATTATTTTATAATAGGGAGTGTTAATCATATTTGCGTTTATTAAACCAAATGTCGCTTAAACTATAGCCCAATGAAAATTGAACAAAGCCCTCTTTATAATTATTCACACTGGTTCCTCTTTGCCCTATTTGCAATGCTAAATTTAACAAACTAAATTGATTATCGTAGGAACGATATTTTCTAATGGGTAGAGATAAGCCAGTAGTAAAAGCAGACACTTTTAATCCATTTTTATCAATATTGATATAGTCTTTGCCGGTGTAAAATCCAATTCTGTATATTACAGTTGACCAATAATTTTGAAAATCAAAAGCATTGGGACAATATTGAGCAGCCACTCTAATCATCCATGAATTTGATAATATATCCTGTTGGCCATAAAAAAGATATTTGTCTTTCCAAGCCCTACTAGAATACTCTATCCCTACTACCCATTGATCATAAGTACCTCTATTGCTTACTTCTTTTTTATGAAAAGCAATACCGGCTGTATAAAGCGCAGGTATTAAAATTTTGCCTGGATTATTTAAACTGAACAGTACGGTATCTAAATTGGTTTCGGTTGTATTGGAATAACTTCCTGTACTGCGAAGGCTATCTTGTTGACCAGTCATGGTTTGATCCAAAGTTGCTGTAGCGCCATAGCTGATTGAATATTCAGTTCTTTCGTTAAGCTTTGGTCGTTTTATGGTATGTATTGGAAATTCACCTTGTAGACCAAGATTTAAAAATACGCCTCCAAATAAAGTATTAGTGTTTGAAATAGATTGGTAAAAATAAGTGGAGTCTGGGTTGTATTGAAATGATTTAATATTTTCAATTTTTTTTCTTCCAAAATTATAGCCTGTATTAAATCCAAGGCTTAGGTACTTCCATGCTTTTCCAAAACCAAAGAAAAGCTGATTGAGACCACCTTGTCCTAAATAATTATTGACAACCGTATCTCCACTTTGGATTACTTTTAATTCGTTCAATGAGTAATTAATTTGCGTTAGTGGCCTTAATCCAAATGCCATACCAATTTTTTTAGCCTTACTTATGGGCACTCCAATGGCTAGATAGTTTGGAACAAGATAGGTGGAGGCATAGCTAGATACTGGAGTAGCACTTTTTAATGTATTACTCGTTAAGCTAATACCTAAATCAAAGGTGGTCATATAAATATAACCGTAGGTAGCAGGATTGTTGATATTGACACTTTGGCCAAAGCTACTATTCATGCTTGGCGAATAAGCGGCTGAAAAACCACCCATTGCTTGGCTATTTACATTCTGATTGTTTAAAATTTCATTGCCCAATCCATATCTAGAGAATGGAGAATTGATCTGAGCCTGGGTTGGGGTTAAAAAACAAACTAAACCTAAGAAAGGGATTAACCTAATTATTTTTTTCGCAAATAGCATAGAGTCCTTTAAATATTAAATTTTGGTCGGCAAATATCCTCTTTTTTAAGTGAGGTACAAAATAACAAATGTCCCCCCCGGTTAATAGCACGTTAAATTTGGCATATTTCTCCTCATAGGCGCCAATAATACCATCTATTTCGGCTGTCATGCCCAAAATTACCCCACTTAGGAGGTTGGTTTTGGTGTCATACCCAATCAAGGCAAAGTCATTAGAGGGGTCAATTAGGGGCAATAATGCTGTTTGCTCGTGCATGGCTTTAAAACGCATTTGCATCCCAGGAGAAATGCTACCTCCTAAAAAAGCGGGCTCATTGTTTACAAAATTAAAAGTGATACAAGTGCCCAAGGAAATAATGAGGTTGTGTTGATGGGGAAATTGGTCTACTGCAGCAGCTGCCATAGCGAGCCTATCTGCTCCGATGGTTTCTGGTTTTCCTACAGGCGTGGTAAAATTTAGCCTGGTGCTTGGTCCTAATAAATGAAATTTCGAATGCTTCGCTAAAACTGACTCGATGGCTTTATCGTGAAGTATGACAGAGGAGAGTATTGTTTTTTCTGGTTGGAATTCACTTAATAAATTTTCCATTTCTTGAATGGATCCATCCTTCAAAGTACGTACTTCGACCAGCTCTTTTTTTATAAAAAAAGCAGCCTTTAATCGGGTGTTTCCAAAATCAAAACAAATGGCCTTAGACATATACTTACTTGTAGGCCAAAAATAATCTCTTTGTAGCAAAGTTTGATTAAAACAATAGGCAAGTTGCAAAAGTTTTCGGTTATTTGATGTAGAAAATAAATGGCAATGAAAATTTCGGGGTTTAGTTATGTAAGAAATGGATTTGATTACGGTGTTCCTTTTATAGAGGCCATTACATCGGCGTTGCCTATTTGTGATGAATTTATAATTGCAGTGGGTGATTCAACGGATGGTACTAGAGAAGCCATCGTTGACTTACGCTCAGACAAGATTCGAATTATAGATACCATCTGGGACCCCAATTTAAAAACCGGAGGAAAGATTTTTGCACAACAAACTAATATAGCATTAGATCAAATTACAGGGGATTGGGCTTTTCATATTCAGGCCGACGAGGTGATCCATGAAACACAAATCAATAGCATCAAAGAAGCCATAGCTCAATATGATGCCGATAGTCGTGTAGATGGTTTTATTTTACCATTTTTACATTTTTGGGGCGGATACAATTATTATCGAAATTCTAGAAGAGTGCATAATTTTGAAGTTCGAATTTTTCGAAATAAAATAGGTGTTAGATCGTATAGAGACTCTCAAGGATTTAGAAAGTACCTATCTGTCGAAGGTTATCAAAATGCTACAGAAAAAGGGAAAAAGCTGCGCGTTAAATTAGTGGATGCAACCGTTTACCATTATAATGGTGTTCGACCACCGGTCGCATTTAGAAAAAAAGCTCAGATGTTTGGTGAACAGTATTTGCAGAAAGAAGAAGTTGAAAAGCAATTAATTAAAATTAATTATGATTGGAATATTGTTGATCGAGTAACTTTATTTAAAGGGGCACACCCTTGCTATATGCAGGAAAAAGTAAATGCCCAAAACTGGGAGTATACATTTGATAAAAGTAAAGCAAGATGGAAATTAAAAGACCGCTTGATACAGCCCATCGAAGACCTCCTTGGTTTTAAATTTGGGGAGTATAAAAACTATCAACTGATTTAATAAAATTGAATGATACAAGTTAAAGAAATATATCAGGGAGTAATGGACGGTAATTTTTTATTACTTGCTAAAGCTATTTCTCAAATTGAAAATAAGGCAGAAGGGACAGATGTATTTTTACAAAGCCTAGTTCCAGTCTCTATTCCTATCATTGGTATAACGGGTCCTCCCGGTGCAGGTAAAAGCACCATCATCAATGCACTTATTACCGACTGGGTCAATAAGAATAAGAAGGTAGCTGTACTATCAGTGGATCCTTCTTCTCCTTTTCATCAAGGTGCAATTTTGGGTGACAGAATTCGCATGAAGGATTGGTATCTACATCCCAATGTTTACATTCGATCTTTAGCGGCAAGAGGGCATCTTGGCGGAGTCAACAGTGCCATGCTTTCTTTAACTACTTTAATGCAATCGGTAGGCTTTGATTGTATTGTTATAGAAACAGTGGGCGTAGGTCAATCAGAAGTAGAAGTAGCCTCCTTGGCAGACACTACGGTAGTCGTATTGGTGCCAGAAGCAGGAGACGAAGTGCAAATGATGAAGTCGGGTTTGATGGAGATTGCAAATGTATTTGTAGTGAATAAAAGTGATCGCCCCAATGCGCAAATATTTGTGAACCACTTACAACAAATGATTCTAGAAAATGCAGGGGCTAATCCCCCGCAAGTAATTAGTACCATCGCTACCGAAAAAGAAGGCATAGTAGAATTACAATTGGCTATTGAGCAACACCACGAAAGCCTTAGTTTGGACGGTAATAAAAAAGAAATTTTTTTGAATAAAGTGATGCAATTAATAATCGCACACAAAATGAATCAAGTAGCAGTCGATCAAATAAAAATTAAATTAGATTTGGAATACAACAAAGCCAATTTTAATATTTTTAAATTTGCTCAACAATTTTATGGAGCCTAATTCGATATAAAATTTATTGTTTTTCTTGCTTCCACCATTTAATAGCTACATAGCCAACGATAGCAAATGGCATAGCTGCTAAATAAAGTATACCAGCATTAAATCCTTTTCCTGCTTCTTGTCCAATTTGAGCAGCAGTTTTAGTACAAATAGAACATTGTGCCATTGCGCCCAAGACCATTAGTTGAGACAGTAGTAAAAACGAAATTCGTTTCATAAATACTATGCGTTAAATAATTTTCGAGTAACCATGATTGGTTGAAAGTAGTAATAAAAAAACCCCAATTCACTGGGGGTCTTTATTACAATGTATTAAGCTTTCACTTTAGTTACTTTTTCAGCTTTAGCTGGTTTAGTAGTTTTTTCTACTTTAGCGGCTGCTGCTTTAGCACCTTTGCTAGCCACTTTATGTGGTCTGCTTTTGCCAAAAGAACCTAAAAATCTTTTTCCTTTAGCTGTTTTTTTATCTCCTCTTCCCATGTTCTTGTTTTTTGTTAATTGGTGATTGAACAGCAAAAATAAAAAAACCCTCGCACATACGAGGGTTTTATTTCAAAATCTTAGTATTAAGCTGTTTTTAGAGCAAAAACTACAATTTGCCGCTTAATTCTTTACCAGCTTTAAATTTAGCAACTTTTTTAGCTTTGATTTTGATAGCAGCTCCAGTTTGTGGATTGCGGCCCATACGAGCTGCACGCTTAGAAACTGAGAAAGTACCAAAACCTACTAAAGTTACTTTATCCCCTTTTTTCAAGGCTTTAGTAACTGCTTCGATAAATGCATCAACTGCTGCATTTGCTTGTGTTTTTGCGATCTCTGCATTGTCAGCAATGTGAGCGATCAATTCTGCTTTGTTCATAGATGTGTTTTTTATAAGTTTAAAACGATGTAACAAATTTATTAGCTTTTATCAATTGAAAAAATATTTTTTTTCAAAATTCATTTTTATTTTTCCTTTGAAACCCTTAAATAGTAAGGATTTCATTAAAAAAAGTGAATATTGTTAGTTTAAGCTATTGGTATAAATATGTATAAAAGCCTTGCTGCCATTGAGTTTCATTGATAAACGGCTGAAATATAGGCCAGTGGCGGTTTTCCCGATTTTAAACTATCCACAATCAATTCACAATTTGCATTTGGGTGCAAAAATAGTAGCATTTGTCACCCCAATGGAGTTGAACCTCCTCTAAATGCTTGTTGGCATGAAGTGTAAGATAGGCTTGCAATTGGTCTGGATGGGGGGTAAAAAGCTGAATGGTATAAGTAGGTTCTTGATCGGAGTTAACGGTTAATTGGAACCATTTAATTTCTTCAAAACAAGAAGTAGCCTGAATCATGGGAATAAAGGTTTGTTTTATCCACTCTTTCCAAGATAATTCAAAAGCTTCTATAATTTGGAAACTGATATTGTATACCTGCATGTTTTATTTATTTAATTCTAGTACGATGGGGCAGTGGTCACTGTGTTTGACCAAAGGTAGTATAGTAGCTAATTTAAGGGCAGGCAATAAAGCCTCAGAGGCACACAAATAATCAATCCTCCAGCCTTTATTCTGCAATCGTACCGATGGGAAACGTTGACTCCACCAGGAATAGGCTCCCGTGGTATCTGGGTTTAATTGTCTATAACTGTCGACCCAGCCATGGCTTAGCAATTCATCCATCCAAACCCTTTCTTCGGGTAAAAATCCAGAAGATTTTTTATTGCCTTTAGGATCATGAATGTCGATGGCTTGATGTGCAATATTATAATCTCCGGCAACAATTATCTTGGTGCGTGTCTTTTTTAACTTTTGTAGATAGGTATAAAATTCTTTTAACCATTGGTATTTATAAGTTTGTCTTTCTTCTCCGCTAGTGCCGGATGGAAAATAGGCATTTACAATAGTCAAATCGCCAAGGTCAATTCTAATCACCCTTCCTTCTGCATCACTCATTGGATACCCGCTACCGTTAAAGACTAGGTCGGGCTTTGCTTTGCTAAATATGGCTACACCGCTGTACCCTTTTTTTTGTGCAGCATACCAAGCTACATGATAACCTAATGAAGTGAATAAGCTGATGTCGATATCTGTTTCTGCCGCTTTGGTTTCTTGTACACAAAAAACATCCACCGGATTTTCAATTAACCAATCTATCAATCCTTTTTTTATAGCAGCCCGAATCCCATTTAAATTATAACTTATTATGCGCATTTTTTAATTCTGTTTTAAGAGGGACTTTGGAATATTTCACTATAAGCAATAAGTAATAATAAATTTACAATGGTCGAGGGTGTGTTTTTTTCCACTAAAACCATATGGGCAGGTTTTTTATCTCCACCTACTACCATAATTATTTTATTATCTAGGCTGATTGTTTTTAAATTATTTTCAAAATCCATTTTTATTGAAAACCTTTGACCCAGCAGTTTTCCATCTATGACCCTTGAATGAATAATGGGTTGCTTTGCATAAAAAGTACCTAAGGGAAAAAAATTAGTTGAGTCATATCCGTTGTAAACGATATCAGGGTAAAAGTATTTATTGGGCTCTATGCTATTTTCTTTCACTATAAAGTCACCAATGTTATTCTTGCCCTGGTAGATCTTATGAATGCTATCTTTCAAAAAGTCAATGCCATTTTTATTTTCATTTTCACTGTTCATTGACGCGCTGTTAAATTCAATATAAGCTTCTATGGTATAATCGATATTTGCATTTACATTTCTTAATGGTTGTATTACTTGGTAATATTCTTTATTATAAACGCCAAACCTAGTTTTTCTTATCAAATCGATTGCTTCTTTAAAGGGGTTGTCTGGGGATTTATCTTTTGCATTGATCTTATTCAATAAAGCTTCTGGGGTTCTTAAAAGTTGCAAAACACCATTGTTATTAAAGGATGTAAATTGTTTAACGGTATCAAATTTAATTCTAGGCTGATTGTGTATCAATGGCATCCAAAAATTATCAGTAGCAAAAGCTTTAGGCGTTTTCGCCTCCATAAATTGCATATCGTCCATTTTAGGAGACATATAACCAATGGCTTTTGCTATGGCTTGATAAATATTACTTGGCACAGTCCCGGTAGTTAAAATTTCTTGACCCATACCTAAGGCATGAATAGGTAGGATAGCAATGAGCATGGTCTTTCCAAAAATCTTTTCTTGTTTTTGATTATAAATATTACAAGCGATATACCATATGGAATGAATGCTATCTTGCTTAGATTCGGCTAGGGTTATCCACTTATTTCTAAATACTAATGCTGGGGTCATTTCGTATAATTCTAAATAAGCGTGATAAGGGTAGGTTCTGCTTTGTGACCAATCCACCACTATTTTTCCTAGCTGGTTTTGTTTTTTTAATTCTTTATTGGTTGGGGAAATACTGGTTTCTCTTTCTAAATGCATACTGGCCAATAAGCCTGAGTCAAATGCATTTAGAATGGGCGTGATATTCGAAGGGAGATGCCAATAACTAGCCGTAGGATTTATAGTGGAATAGGTTTGAATTTGCTCCAGCACTACTTTATTTTGGCTATAGCCAAGAAGCCCTATCAGTTGTAATAGAATGACTCGAAAAAAGATAGAGAGGTCTTTCATGTTTGATAAAAATTACCTTTCAAATTTAACTAATTTAATGTACTCGGCTTAATTAATTTATTCTAACTTCATAAAATTGAATTTCATTCATCAATCATTTGCTGATGTCCTCCCTACTTAAACAACGAATAATTCCTGCTACCAAGCAGTTTGATTTAGAAGGGCCTAAACCAAGGGTCAATGAATTTTTATTTGCACTTCAAATTTTTGTTCAATTTATAAAAGGATTTCGAACGCTCCATTTTGTAGGCCCAAGTGTAACCGTATTTGGATCGGCACGTTTTAAAGAAAATAATCCTTACTATATTAAAGCACGTGAAATTGGAAAACGTATTGCTGGCCTAGGTTTTACAACCATGACAGGGGGAGGTCCAGGCATTATGGAAGCAGCCAATAGAGGAGCCTTTGAAAACGGAGGCAATTCCGTTGGGTGCAATATTAAATTACCCTTCGAACAGCACATTAATCCCTACACCCAAATCTCACTTACTTTTAATTATTTCTTTATTCGCAAAGTATTATTAGTTAAGTACTCGTATGCATTTATTATTATGCCTGGAGGATTTGGTACGCAGGATGAATTTTTTGAAACACTTACTTTGGCCCAAACCAAAGTCATTAATGATTTCCCTATTGTGGTGATGGGTAAAGAGTATTATCAGCCATTTCATCATTGGATGGATCAAATGATTGCCGAAGGAACTATTTCACCCGAAGATAAAAAATTCATGTTGTTTACAGACAGCGTTGACGAAGCGATGGAACACATCAGCAAGTATGTTCGCAAAAATTATGTAGTTAAACCACGTAAACGTTTATGGTGGTTGCTGGAGCGCATATAAGAAAAAAAAGGAACTTAATGGTAAGATCCTTTTTTTATTAGTGAAGTATCATTAGTCAATTACAGGTTGCAACCACCTGTTAATGTATTCTAATGGTTTGTTTTTTCTTTGCGCATAATTTATCACCTGATCTTGAGTAATTTTTCCTAATCCAAAATACTGACTATCGGGATTGGCAAAATACCAGCCACAAACACTGGAAGCAGGATACATGGCTAAACTTTCGGTTAAACTAATTCCTGTATTTTTTTCAGCCTCTAATAAATTAAATAAAGTATACTTCTCGGTATGGTCAGGGCAGGCTGGATAGCCAGGCGCAGGACGTATTCCAACATACTGTTCGCTGATTAATGAATCATTAGACAATTGTTCATCTGCTGCATAGCCCCAATATTCTTTTCTTGTTTTGGCATGTAAGTATTCGGCAAATGCTTCTGCTAACCTATCTGCCAATGCTTGTAAAATAATTTTATTGTAATCGTCTAAATTTTCTTCAAATTGCTTGATGTGCTTTTCAATGCCATGTATGGTTACTGCAAAGGCGCCAATAAAATCTTTTTTATTTTCTGTAGCAGGGCAAATAAAATCGGCCAATGAATAGTTGGGTTGTCCTGCAGTTTTTTTAGCTTGTTGTCTTAAAAAATGTAAAGAGATCTTTTCTTTTCCATTAGTTACCAACACCTCATCATCTATAGATTCTGCGGGCCAAAATCCAACAGCCCCTTTGGCAGTGAGCCAGTTTTCTTTAATAAGCTGAGCTAATAATTTATTGGCATCTTCATATAATTTGGAAGCCACTTCTCCCACTTTTTCATCCGTAAGAATGGCTGGAAAATTTCCATGCAATTCCCAAGCAATGAAAAAGGGTTTCCAGTCGATATAGTCTACCAACACCGACAAGTCGGTTAGTTCAATGGCTTTATTCCCTGTAAAAGTGGGCGTGGTTACTGAAAAATTGCTCCAATCAATCACTGCTTTATTTTTTAACGCATCTAGATAACTTACAGATTGCCTTACCGTTTTCTTATTGTCAAAATCTGATTTTAATTGAACATAAGCAATAGCCAACTCTTTTAGGAAAGGTGATTTTTGATCTTTATTTAAAAGAGAGCCTGCTACTGTTACACTTCTTGATGCGTCCAATACATGCACTACGCCATGGTCGTACTCGGGTGCAATTTTTACAGCAGTATGCATTCTAGAAGTAGTCGCGCCACCCAGTATCAAAGGGATGTTCATACCTCTTCTTTTCATTTCTTTAGCAATGTGCACCATCTCATCTAATGAAGGCGTAATTAATCCACTTAATCCTACAATATCTACTTCCTGCTTTTGTGCTTCCGCTAAAATTTTATCTGCAGATACCATCACCCCTAGGTCAATTATTTCATAGCCATTACAACCCAAAACTACGCCAACAATATTTTTTCCAATATCATGCACATCGCCTTTTACCGTGGCCAATAATATTTTTGCAGGGCCTTTGCTTGCGCTATTGGGATTAATAGAAGCTAATTTTTTTCTTTCTTTTTCTGCTTCGATAAAAGGCGTTAAAACGGCCACGCTCTTTTTCATGACTCTTGCACTTTTTACCACTTGGGGCAAAAACATTTTTCCTGATCCAAATAAATCACCCACTTGATTCATGCCCGCCATCAAAGGGCCTTCAATAACTTCTAAAGGCTCACTATATTTTAATCTTGCTTCTTCGGTGTCGGCATCAATAAAATCGGTAATACCATTGATTAAAGAGTGCGCTAATCTTTCTTCCACGCTGCCTTCCCGCCATGCTGCACTTTTTACTTCTACCTTGCCTTTGGCTTTAACCGTATCTGCATATTGAATTAAAGCTTCCGTAGCTTCATTGTCATCATTATTTTTATTAAGAATTACATCTTCACATAAATTTCTTAATGTAGGTTCAATTTCATCATATACTTCTAATTGCCCTGCATTGACAATACCCATATCCATTCCTGCTTTAATGGCATGATATAGGAATACAGCATGGATGGCTTCGCGCACCGTATCATTTCCTCTAAAAGAAAAAGATACATTAGAAACACCGCCACTTACTTTAGCGAGTGGCATCCTTTGTTTAATCACACGCGTAGCTTCAATAAAATCAACTGCATAATTATTATGTTCTTCAATGCCGGTAGCCACTGCAAATATATTGGGATCGAAAATAATGTCTTGTGGATCAAATCCCACTTGTTCTACTAAAATTTTATAGGCACGTGTACATATTTCAATTTTCCTTTCTTTGGTATCTGCTTGACCTACTTCATCAAAAGCCATTACAATTACTGCAGCACCATAGGCTTTACAGATATGGGCTTGTTCAATAAACTTGGATTCTCCTTCCTTCATAGAGATGGAATTCACAATACATTTTCCTTGCACACATTTTAATCCCGCTTCAATAATTTCAAATTTGGAACTATCTATCATGATAGGAATACGTGCAATATCTGGTTCGCTTTGAACTAAATTTAAAAATGTAGTCATGGCTTTAATCCCTTCCAATAAAGCGTCGTCCATATTTACATCAATAATTTGTGCGCCACTTTCTACTTGTTGACGTGCTACGGATAAAGCCTCTTCATATTGATTGTCACGAATTAAACGTGCAAATTTTTTAGAGCCAGTTACATTGGTTCTTTCCCCCACGTTTACAAAATTGGTTTCGGGTCGAATCACCAAGGGCTCTAAGCCTGCTAATCTTAAAAATGGTTTTATATGTATAATATCCTCACTCATAATTTAAATAGTTGGGTCTAGAATGGGTAATAATCTTGGCGTAATATTCTTTACATTATCAGCCATGTGTTTGATATGATCGGGAGTAGTTCCACAACAGCCACCTACTATATTTACAAATTTATTTTTTGCCCATTCTTCAATAAAATGTGCTGTTTGATGTGGCTCCTCATCATATTCCCCCATGGCATTAGGTAAGCCTGCATTGGGATAGGCCGATGTATAACAAGTAGCAATTTGAGCAAGTTCTTCAATATGACTGCGCATTTCCTGTGCACCTAATGCGCAATTTAAACCAACGCTTAATGGTTTGGCGTGTTCAATCGAAGTATAAAAGGCTGCTAAGGTTTGTCCACTTAAAGTTCTGCCTGATGCATCTGTAATGGTACCACTAATCATCATAGGCAATTCTGGTTTTCCCGCTTTTCTAAAAAATTCTTTCACTGCAAAAATGGCTGCCTTGGCATTCAAGGTATCAAAAATGGTTTCTATTAAAATGACATCTACACCGCCATCTACCAGCCCTCTAATTTGTTCGGTATAAGCAGTCACGACTTCATCAAATGTAACTGCACGGAAACCAGGATTATTTACATCCGGAGATAAACTTAAAGTTTTATTTAATGGGCCTATAGATCCGGCAATGAATTTTTCATTGGTATTGGGGTGCTTTGATTTGTATTGGTCAATAGCCTCTCTAACACATTTTGCAGCAGCAATATTTAATTCATAAGCCATTGCTTGCATATCATAATCGGCCATAGCAATGGAAGTGCTGCTAAAAGTATTGGTCTCAATAATATCTGCACCCGCTTCTAAGTATTGTAAATGAATGCCAGTAATAATGGCTGGCTGTGTAATACATAATAAATCATTATTCCCTTTTAAGTCGGATGGCCAATTAGCAAAACGAGTTCCTCGGTAATCTTGTTCCGTTAATTTATGACGCTGAATCATGGTACCCATGGCGCCATCTATCACCAAAATTCTTTTTTTAAGTGCCTCTTGAATTGACATAAATAATATTTTATGCATGTATCCAAAAGAAGTAAGAGGGGCTAAATAATACTAATTACGAAAGGGGGCTCCATAATTGTATCGTTTATTAGTTCTTTTTCCTCTAAAGGATGGCAGGTTGAACAATAAACAAATCCACCTGCAATGCGGTGCGAAGTTAATACACTATTGTATTGTAGCCAAATTAAGCCTAACCGGCTAGTATAGGCATTAAGGATAAGTGGCAGTAACGTCTATATTAATTTTATCTGCCACCATTTTAATTAAAATACCACCGATGCCAAAGTCTTTTAAAGTGACTGTAAATGTAGCGCTTGCTTTTACTATACCATTGTTCACTTCTATCATACCATTGGTTTGAATGGGCTTGTTCACCCCATGTACTTGCATATTCCCTGCAACAGAAATGGGGTATTTACCATCCTTGCTAAAATTCACGGTATTGATATTGGTTATTTTGCCATTAAAGAAGGCCCGTGGGAATTGATCACTTTCTAAATATTCGCTATTAAAGTGTTTTTGCATGGTTTCCATTTCAAACTTGAAATTTTTTACTAATAGGATAAAACTCAAATCACCATTGGTTTCTAAGCGGCTCACTGCTTCTTTATTAATGGCTTCAATATCAGTATCATCTGCCGCAGTAAAATGTACAATGGCATTGTTCGTACTATATTTTTTTTGAGCAGAAAGGGTAGTGGCAAGACCTATAAAAAGGAGGAAACTCCAAAATTTCATATGCATATTTCAATGTTTGAACATCAAAAATATCACTTTTTGATGATTTTACCTATTTGATGTATTGATGTATGGGTTGTCGATTAGAAATACTCTTCCCTAAAGTCATTTCATCGGCATATTCCAATTCTCCTCCAAAGGCAATACCCCTTGCAATGGTAGTAATAAGACAATTGGATCGGGTGAGCTTTTTTTGAATATAATAAATGGTGGTGTCTCCTTGGATAGTAGGATTTAAAGCGAATATTAATTCGGTGACATTGTCTTTGCTTACTCTTTCAATCAAAGGATCAATGGTTAATTGCTCTGGCCCAATACCATCTAATGGCGAAATGATGCCTCCTAAAACATGATAAGTGCCGTTAAATTGTTGTGTGTTTTCGATAGCAATCACATCTCGTATATTCTCAACCACACAAATGGTATCTTTTTTTCTGCCTGAATTAGCGCATATAGAACAAATGCTTCCATCGCTAATATTGTAACAACGTTGACAAAATTGAATTTCTTTCCTCATTTTTTTTAAGACCTCACTAAAATGAGTAGTGACCTCTTGTTCCTGTTTTAGTAAATGCAAAACCAACCTTAGTGCAGTTTTTTTACCAATGCCAGGCAATTTGGAAAATTCGGCTACTGCGTTTTCTAATAAGGTGGAGGGTAAATGCATAAGTTATAAAGTAGTAAAATTACTTATTAATTATCAAAATGAGTTCATTCTCCCAATTCGCTTTTATAATTAATGGCGTTGAAAGCAGCTTAACTATTTCTGGTTGCTTTTTAGGTTTTCCGTAATAACTACCCATATCCCAAATGCCATTGTTATTGCTGTCATTCAAAAGCTTTACCACGTATTCACCTGGGGGCAATAGTTTTATATTAATGGGTCTATTGTTAATGGGGTAACTGAATTTAACTTTATCCTCCTGTACCAATTGAAGCACTTGATTTAATTTTTCATCGTATCCATTGACTCTAATTGTACAGGCGCCATAAGCGGCTTCCGACTTGGTAATAAATTTAATTGTGTCAGTTTTGGACAGCGTATTATTTAATGAATCTTTAACGCTTGCTTTGGGTAGGATTAAATGAAATTTAGTTTGAGCTTTCCAAGGATAATCAATAATAATAGTTTCGGGATGAATACTATCAATACGTGTGGTGTAGCCGGCTAATTTATTGTTGAAGGTGTCACAGAGTAAAATGGGAAAGCTATCATTGATATGAACGGGAGTTTCAAAAGTGAAGTTTAATGTTTTTAATAAATCTTGCTCACTGCCTTCGAAATTTTTTGAGTATTTTAACCCGACAGCAACTTTATTGACATTTTTGTTATTGGAAGTTCTTTTCTTTTCTAATTTCTTTGCTCCTTGGAATACGAATAAATGAATAGAATCGGAATGAGGTTGAATGACCACGGGTTCATTGACAAAGGCAAATAATTTAGTACTATCATCGTATTTTTTTGTGTAATCGTTGGGTAACACAAATACATTATATGTAGCCAACGGTAAAAAATTAAATACAAATTTTCCATTGCCATTTATTCGAGTATAATAAAGCGGCTTATCCTTAAAAATTGCAGAATCTTTTTTGACTGGCTGTAAAATTACTATTAAGGTAGAGTCCACTTTTCCAGTTTCTGCAAGTGTTACAGTTCCTTTAAGCATACCGGTATCTAAATGATCTCCTGTACTAAATACATACGTAAAATTTTTAGCGACATTTCCTTCATTGACATCTTTGATCGCATTACCAAATTCAAAACTATAGGTAGTGTTGGGTTGTAAAGTATCTATGATTCTCACTTTAAGTATATTCAACCTGGCATCTACTAATGGAATATTTTTTAAAGAGGGCGACACGACTAAATTTTCTTGAATGGAACTGCTTGCAATAAATTCGTTAAAGGCAATGAGTATTTCTTTGGGTTGAATGTTTAAGGAAGAATCGTGAGGCTTTGCTGCAACTAGATATGGGGGCAAACTGTCTTTTGGTCCACCCAGCGGAGGTACGATATTTGCACAGCCAGTAATTTGAAGGGCACTGCTAAAAGCAAAAAAGCCAATGACTACAATTTTTATTAAAAAAGCACATTTATTCATACCCTGCAAACTTACTTTATTTATTCCTCCCCCGATTCTGATTCACTCTTTATTTCATGTAATGCTACTGCCAATTGATTGGTTTTAACAAAATTACACCAATGGCAATCTTCCTTGCCGCAACCAGTATAAAAATCTTTATTTTGAATTTTGTCCCAAACCATTTGTATTTGTTGGCCTACGGTGGTCAAATCGGCATCGGTGATGGTTAAAGCTATTTTTTCAAAAAGCTTTTTCTTATTGGGCTCTACAAAATCAAACTCAGCACTGGTTACTTCCCAATTTTTTGGATGATGGTTTAAAAGTATTTTGTAAAATACGGCTTGTCTCCAATAGTCTCCACCCAATGGATTTTTATCGTTAGGTCCTTGAAGCTTTTCTCTAGCATTTTCAATATTTCCTGTTTTATAATCTATCACCACTACTTGTTTGCCATTAAATTCAATTTTATCGATGGCTCCTTTCAATGGGATATCTTTGAAAACTACATTATTAATTCTATACTCGGTTGTAACCACTTTATTCCACTCATTGACATATTGTTCGTAGTATTTGATAAGCACCGTCTCGCCCAATTCTTTTCTGTCTTTAAATTCTTGGTTGGTAAAAGCCTCTCTATGCCTATTCATGTAATAGTTAAAATCTTGCACTAAAGTTTGTGTATCGGGAAAGACATTGTTGCCATCCTGCATTTTTTTAAATAGTTTATTTAAGGCGTCATGCACGGCCGATCCAAAAGTAGTAGCTTCTGATTTACCAGAAGGCACTCGAATTAAACTATTGTAATAAAAATGTAAGGGGCATTTTAAATAATTATTAAGTGCTGTTACATTCATTGAAAACTTTTCTAGCTTAGGCGCAATAAAATCATTTTCCAATTGTTGAATCTCAGGCATGGGGGCCGATTGAAGGCGCAATAAGGTATAAGTGGCTTTTATAGTGGATGGCAATTCCATTTTTTGAATGACGGCTTCTTTGCCTTCAATGACCTCAATAATAAATTGACTTGGTTCTGCTTCCTTGCCATCTGTTTTGTATTGACTGAAAGAAATGGTCAAATTTTGTTTGGCTCTAGTGATGGCTACATAAAACAATCTACTTAATTCCTCTTTGTCATTGGCATGGTCTAAACTACTTAATACCGTATCTGGTAAAGTATAGCCTGCATTGGCGGTACTTCTTTTTTTCTCCCAATAGTGTGCATTGGTGCCCGCTAAAAAAACATATTTAAATTCTAAACCCTTACTTCCATGCGCAGTTAATAAATTAACGCCCGCTTCATTGCCTGTGGTAATGGGCAATGGCAAGCGAATGGCTTCTCTGCGCATTAGTTTTAACATGTCAACTAAAGTGGTTAAATGTAAACTAGGATGTCTGTGGGTCTCTTCTTTGATAAAGTCAAAAAAGTGGCTTACCAAAGCCAATTCGTAATTTTTATTTACGCCCGTGAGCGCTTCTTGAATGATACCCGTTTTTTGTAAAATTTGTTCCAGCAAATTTAATAAAGTAACATTTGGAATTTGACTCATTAAATCTTCTAATACCCCCATGGCTTTGCCCACTGCTGCATTACCTCCATTGTCAAATAAATTTATTTGAGCATCCTGTGTTTTTTCTACTAATATTTGACGGAAAGATTTTTCGGGGCTGCTGTATTTTAATTGATTGGCTTCCGTGGTTAAAACCGCAATAGTGATAGGAGAGATATGCCACCATTTAAAATGCAATATTTCAAAAAGTAAATTAGCGCCTTCATTGGGCTGATCCCATTCGCAGGCTAAGTAATCTAATATTTTAATAATTTGTTGTATCAATACCTGGTCAAATAAATTGG
>Ga0114966_10000533_pt1 | contig 36215 bp, 31 predicted proteins | sample M_130207_XF_Meta_FD_87029 | JGI IMG/M metagenome (GOLD analysis project Ga0114966, IMG submission 87029) | Freshwater microbial communities from Lake Montjoie, Canada to study carbon cycling - M_130207_XF_MetaG | ecosystem: Environmental > Aquatic > Freshwater > Lake | place: Lake Montjoie... | reverse complement strand
GGCGCGGGCCACGGCGCGGCAAGCCATGACCCGGCAAGCCATGACCCGGCAAGCCATGACCCGGCAAGCCATGACCCGGCGACTGGCCGGGGGGCGATCAGGCGAGCGCCGCCGCTACTGCCGGGTGCACGATGGCTCCGCCCCGCACGTTGAGGCCGGCCGCGAGCTCGGGGCGCGCTGCCACGGCGCCGTCCACCCCGCGATCGGCGAGGATCATCGCGTAGGGCAGCGTGACGTTGGTGAGCGCCCAGGTCGAGGTGCGGGGCACGGCGCCGGGGATGTTCCCGACGCAGTAGTGCAGCACCCCGTCGACCTCGTACACCGGATCCGAGTGCGAGGTCTCGCGGCTCGTCTCGAAGCACCCGCCCTGGTCGATCGAGATATCGACCATGACTGCACCCGGGCGCATGCGGCGCACCGTCTCTGCGGTCACCACACGGGGCGCCTTGGCGCCGGGCAACAGCACCGCACCGATCACGAGATCGGCCTCGACCACGGCCCGGGCCACATCCAGGGCGTGCGACATGCGGGTCTTGACCGCGCCCCGGTGCACGGCGTCCATGGGCCGCAACCGATCGAGACTCACGTCGAACAGGGTGACGTCGGCCTCCATGCCACGCGCGATGGACACCGCGTTCACGCCGGCCATGCCGGCACCGATCACGACGACGCGGCCCGGTTCCACGCCGGGCGCTCCTCCGAGCAGAATGCCGCGGCCACCGGCCGCGCGCTCGAGGAAGTGGGCGCCGACCTGCACCGCCATGCGACCAGCGATCTCGCTCATCGGGGCGAGCAGCGGCAGACGGCCTTGCGAGTCCTGCACCGTCTCATAGGCCAACGCGGTGCAGCCCGACGCAACCAGCGCGGCAGCCACCGCTGGATACGCCGCCAGGTGCAGGTAGGTGAACAACGTCAGATCGGCGCGAAGGTGCCGGAACTCGTCGGCTTGGGGCTCCTTGACCTTGCAGACGAGGTCGGCGCCCCACACCTCGGACGCATCGGCCACCATGGTCGCGCCCGCCTCGGCGAACTCCGAGTCGGGCACGCGGCTGCCGTCGCCGGCGCCCGCCTCGACGAGCACGGTGTGCCCGCGGCTCAAGAGCTCGTGCACGCCCGCAGGCGTGATCGCGACTCGGTTCTCGTCCCGCTTGGTCTCGGTGGGCACCCCGACGATCATCGTGCGCTCCCCGTTTGCTGTGGTCGGTCGGGTCAGCTCAGGTTCTTGCCGTCGAAGATCTCGCTGACGCTCGAGTCCTCGAACACGGCATCGATCGCCAGGGCGATCACCGGGGCGATCGACAACACCTCGATCTTGTCGATCTGCTTCTCGGACGGCAACGGCAGAGTGTTCGTGACAAACACCTTCTCGATGACGGAGTTCTTCAGACGATCGATAGCGGAACCGGAGAAAACCCCGTGCGTCGTGGCGCAGAAGACGCGCTTGGCGCCACGCTCGATCAGCAGGTTGGCGGCCGCGACGATGGTGCCGCCGGTGTCGATCATGTCGTCGATCAGCACGCAGGTGCGGCCGGACACGTCGCCGATGACCTCTTTGGCCTCGACCACGTTCTTTTGGTCTTGACGGCGTGACTTGTAGACGAACGCCAGATCAGCATGCAGTGTCTGCGCGTACTTCTCGGCCACCTTCACCCGGCCGGTGTCAGGCGAGACGACCACGAGATCATCGCCTAGGCCGCGCATCGCTTCAATCAGCACCGGCATCGCCGTGAGGTGATCCACCGGTTGGTCGAAGAAGCCTTGGATCTGCCCGGAGTGCAGATCGACCGACACCATGCGCTTGGCGCCCGCCCCGGTGAGCATGTTGGCGAGGAGCTTCGCCGTGATCGGCTCGCGGCCTGAGGCCTTGCGGTCCTGGCGGGCGTACGCATAGAAGGGACAGACCACGGTGATGCGCTTGGCCGATGCACGGCGGGCTGCGTCGACCATGATGAGCGTCTCCATCACGGCGTCGTTGATGGAGCGACCGTCGACAGCAGCATGGGTTTGGATGATGAACACGTCGGTGCCGCGAACGGATTCGCTGAACCGGCAGTGCAGCTCACCGTTGGCGAACTCGTCGATGTTCGGCTCGCCGAGCGGTTCTCCGAGCTCGGAGGCGATCTCTTCCGCCAGGTAGCGGCTGGCCCGGCCCGATACCAGGTACAGCTTCTTGCGGGTGACGAGCTCCATCAGGGTGATCCTCGCGTGCGGGTGGGAAGTCAGCGACAGACAGCCGCGGGCTCAAGTCTCGCGCGTCGGCGAAGTGTAGAACGCACCGGTCTCGAGGCCCGGCGCAATGGCGTCGCCCGGCTGGAGCACCGCGAACGGCCCGACGACGGCGCCGGGGCCGATCTCGGCGTCGTGGCCGACCGTCTCCTCGACACGGGCTCCGGCCCCGACCGCACAATCGACCAGGCGCGTGTTCGGGCCGATGTCGGCGCCCTCGCCGATAACCGTGCGTCCCTGGAGCATGGTGCCGGGGAAGACGGTGACGTCGGCACCGATGTACACGGTGGTGTCGATGTAGGTGTGCGCCGGGTCGACGAGCGTGACCCCCCGTTCGAGCCACCGGTGGTTCGTGCGCCGGCGGAGCTCGGCTTCGACGCGGGCGAGCTGGACCCGATCGTTCACGCCATAGGTGTCGGTGATGTCGCTCACCCGGTGCGTGCTCACGGGATGCCCGGCATCGGCGAGCACGCGGACGACGTCGCTCAGCAAGTGCACGCCCCGGGTGTTGCGCGGGGTCACGCGCCGCAGCGCGGGCGCGAGGAGGTTCAACCGGAAGCAGTAGATGCCGGCGCTCACCTCGGTGCGACCGATCGGTTCGTCGACGACATCGGCCTCGTCGATCACGGCGACGATGCGGTCGGCCTTGCCGCGGATGATGCGCGAGTAACCCGACGGATCATCGAGCTCGGCGCTGAGGATTGTGACTGCGGCACCCGACCCACGATGCTCGGCGACAAGACCGATCAGCGTCGCAGCGCGAACGAGGGGCGTATCGCCCGGGAGCACGAGTACGGCGGCGTCGTCGTCGTCGACGTAGCCGAAGGCCGCGACCCCGACGCTTGCCGCGTCGCCGGTGCCGCGGATAAAGCGTTGTTCGACGAACTCGAGCGACAGATCGGGACCGTCTTCTTGGAGCTTCTTGGTGACGCGCTCGGCACCGGTACCGACGACGACGACGGTTCGGCGCACACCGATCTCGTGCAGCGCATCGAGCTCGTAGAGCACCATGGCCTTTCCGCACAGCACGTGGATGGGCTTCGGCCGATTCGACTTCATGCGCGTGCCGTCGCCCCCGGCGAGCACGATTGCCGAAAGTGATCCAATGGCCATGACAGGTTTCTACTGCGCGACGACGCGGATCGCGCGTATTCGCTAGCGTCGCCACGCAGTGCTCATCAGGGGGAAACATGACCGAAACCACCGCCGACGTCGACCCGGCTTACCGGGCCCTACCGACCGTCGGACCGTACGCTCCCGACCTCGGGTCGGCGCTCATCACGTGGGTTGAGCCGAACAAGGCGAACGTGGTCGAGTACAACCGCTGGTACGAGGACGATCACATGATCACCGGCGCGATGTCGATGCCCTGGATGTTCGCGTGCCGCAGGTTCGTCGCACCGCTCGCCCTGCAAGCGCTGCGCTATCCCGCGACCTCTCGCGTCGTGCAACCGTTGTCGAACGGCAAGTACATCGGCCTCTACTGGGTGAACGGAGGACGGCTCGACGATCACGAACAGTGGTCGCTCGGCACGAACTACCGCCTGCATGCCGACGGTCGCGGCGTGTGCACGCCCGGTGGTGACCCCACTGTCGAACGTTCGCACGTCATCACGAACTTCAACGACTACCTCGGCCCGGTGTATCGCGACCCATCCGTGCCGGCCGACGTGCACGCGTTGATGGATCCGCCCGGCGGCCTCGTGGTCGAGCTCATCGAAGCCACGGCGGGCAACTCGCGCGCCGACCTCGATGCCTGGATCGCCGCTGAGTACCTGCCCGGCATCGTGCAGCGCGCTGGGTCTCCAGTCATGCAGGCGTTGCGCTTCGCGCCTCGGCCGTTGCCGGGCGACAAGCTCTCGCACGTGCGCTCGGTCGATGACGTCGATCGCATCGTCACCGTGTTGTACTTCTGCGACCGCGACCCGCGCGACATCTGGTCGAGCACGTTCGAGGGCCACGACACGTTGGTTGCCGCGGGCGGCGTGGGCCGGCTCGATGTATGCGTCCCCTTCCTTCCCACGAAGCACGGCACGAACGCCTACACCGATGACCTCTTCTGATCCGGCGGGCCACCCGCAGCTCGGTCCACCGCTCGCAGGCATCCGCGTGCTCGACCTGTCGCAGGTGATGTCCGGGCCATTGTGCGGCCGAGCGCTCGCCGACCTGGGCGCCGAGGTGATCAAGGTCGAGTCGCCGGCCGGGGACATCACGCGTACCGTGCCGCCGTTCGTCGATGGCAACGGGCTCTATTTCACCCACGTCAACGCGGGCAAGCGCGGCATCACCGTCGACCTTCGCAACGCGGAAGGTGCGGCGCTCGTACGTCGCATGGCATTGCAATCCGATGTGGTGCTCGAAAACTTCCGACCCGGCGTGCTCCAACGCCGCGGGCTCGGCGCCGACCAACTCCTCGCGGAGCACCCGCGACTCGTCTACTGCTCGATCAGCGGGTGGGGGCAGCAGGGGCCATGGGCCCAACGGCGGGCGTACGCACCGCTCGTGCACGCACAGGCCGGTCGCATCGAACTGGCCGCGCGCCTACGCGGCGAGCCACCTCGCCAGGAAGTGCACGTGCACGCCGACATCTACACGTCGTTCATGGCCGTCAGCGCGATCCTCGCCGCGATCGTGCAACGCGAGCGCACCGGGTTCGGCCAACACCTCGACGTCGCGATGGGCGATGCTCTGCTTTACACCGACGAGTGGGCGTCGACCGACCTCGCCGGATACGGCCCCGATCGGGTCATGGACATCTGGAACCATGTGATCCTGCCGCTCGCCGACGGCTCGTCGGTAACGCTCGTCGGGAGCCCGGTGCGCATGTTCGACCGCTGGGTTGCGGCGCTCGGTGGCACCGCAATCAACCCCACGCCAAGCGACGACGACGCGTTGGCCATCATCGCCACGCTCGTCGCGAAGGTGCCTGACTATCAGACGTTCGAAACCCTCCTCGAGAACGAGACGATGCTCGTCGCCGAGGTGCGGTCGGTCGCCGAGCTCGCCGAGACCGATTGGGCGATCGAACGCAACGTCTTCGCCGAGGTCCATCCAGGTGCCCGCGTTCCACGTGCCCCGTTCCGCAGCCGCCACGCCACCATCGGGGTGGCTGCCGATGCGCCCCACCCCGGTGAGCACACCGACTCGGTGCTGCGGTCCGTCCTGGGCCTCGACGACGCCGCCATCGCCCACCTCCGCTCGACCGGCGCCGTGCGCTGAGCCCTCTCTCCGGACCTTTCTTCGGACAACTGACAACCCATATGGTCGTTGATTGTCCGAAGAACGGAGGTGGCAGATCAGGTGGCCGCGCTGAGAACCGCTCGAACCTCGGCCGCGATGGCGGCCGGGCGACGGCGTAGCAACCGGTCGGTGTAGCGCAACGGCCGCCAACCGGCACGTACGAGGTCGTTCTGGCGAACACGATCGGATTCGAAGACCGCTCGGAGGGAGTGCACACCGAAGCCGTCGCCCTCGAGGAGGACCTTCTCCGCCACGTACGCAAGATCGAGGCGGTACGAATGACCGTTGACGCGGACCTTCACCTGGCGGTCGGGCAATGGCACGCGAAACTTCCGCAACACGGTGAGAATGCGAAGCTCGACATGGCTCTCGAGTGCCGGCGCTCCGGCCGGTAAGCGATCGAGAACATGGCGCATCGCCAGCGTGCCCCTGCGGCCGCGGCCGGCCAACGCGTCGAACCGGTCGACGAGCTGCACACGCGTCACCTGCCGCGAGGCGACCGCCTTGTTGACAACACCTTCGAGCTCGAACTCCGACAGGACGGTCGCCAGATCGAAGAGCGTCCGAGCGACCGAGGTGGTGGGCAGACCGCCCCGTCGCGTGCAGTCCTCGGGGAGGAGCATCGTGGTGCGTCGCACGAGCCCCGGTCCGCGATAGCGCCCGCCTTCGATGATGAGGATCTCGGGCACCCGCGGCACGCCGCCCTGCAGGCCGAGCAACTCGGCTGCGCTCCGCTGCGCGGCAATCCCGCCGGACGCCGTCAGTGCGACAACGAGAGCCGTTCGCGGCACGATCGGCGCAGCTGCGATGCGGTAGACACCGGGCACCGGCGCTTCCCATTCACCGCGTGCCAGGCGCATGTCGATCTGGCGGACGCTCAGCCCGATCTGCCGCGCCCGGGCCCGCGAGATCACCCCATAGTTGTTGGTTGTGTGCCGAGCAATCGCCCGGTGCATCTTCGGATCCATCGCCCCAGTCCACCAGCGGGGTGTGACAGTCGGCCGACGCACCGTTCTTCGGACAGTTGACCACGGTATGCGTTGTCAACTGTCCGAAGAACGGTGGTGCGCGGGGTGCTTCGGGCAGAAGGTCGGCGTCAGAGGAGCGAGTATCCGCTTCCCGGCGAGTCGATACCCGCGCCGCGCCCGTCGGTGATCCACCCGAACTCCTGCAGGATCTGCTGGCTGTAGCAAACCCGGCCGGTCACGGCATCGAGTGGCTGCGATGCAAGCAGCACGCACGCACGACCCATCGTCGATGCGGGCTCGGTCTGTGCGTCGTCGCGGTCGTACACCGACGCGTGGACCAGCACCCCGGGGGTGAGCACGACCTGCGAGGGCGAAAGGGCGGCAACGGTGACGCCGTGTGGGTACAGCTCCTCGGCCAGTCCTTGGCTGAAGCGTTCGAGCGCCGCCTTCTCCGTGCCGTAGAGCACGCCGCGCCGGAGCACGGGCGGTTCGGGGTACGGCCCGCGGCCCGGCCCGCGAGCCGAGCCCGACGAGATGTTGATGATCGTTCCACTGCGGCGCGGGATCATGTCGGCGAGCGCGTGCTGTGCCAGCACCATGGGCGCGTGCACGTTGATCGCGAAGCTGTGCATCCACTTGTCGACGGCCATCGACGCGATCTCGGCGAACCACGTGAGCGCCGCGTTGTTCACGAGGATGTCGATCGGACCGAACGCCGCACGTGCTTCGTCGACCACCCGCGCACATTCATCGGGCGACGCGAGGTCGGCGGCTATCGCGTGTGCCTCGGCCCCCGCGTCTCGCAACGCGGCCACCGTGGTGTCGAGCGAGCCCGCGAGCTTGCGATGATCACCTTCGTGCAACGTGCGGGCGACGCACACCACCCGTGCGCCACTCGCCGCGAGCTCGGCCGCGATGCCCGCGCCGATCCCCCGGCTCGCCCCCGTGACGATCGCAACCTTCCCCTCGAGCATGCGCACCCCCAACCGATGCTTCGTCGTCACACTCTTTCGAAATTTGGTGCCTCGTGCACGGCTGAGGCGCCTCAGTTACCAAATTTCACGAGGGGCTCAGCCCCAGGGTTGGTCCTTGAGCTCGTCGCGAAGGACGAACTTGAGGATCTTGAGCGTGGCGTTGCGGGGCAGCGGATCCCGGATCTCGAGCTGCTCGGGGATCTTCTGGGTCATGAGGCCAGCGTCGCGACACCACTGCGCCATCTCCGCGAAGGTCAGCGGCTCTTTCCCGTCGGCGGTCTCGACCACGGCGCACACCCGCTCGCCGCGCTCGCGATCGAGAAGACCGATGACCGCGCAATCCTTCACCTTGGGGTGCGTGTAGATGATGTCCTCGACCTCTTTGGCCGAGATGTTCTCGCCCTTGCGGATGATGACGTCCTTGAGCCGCCCGGTGAGCGTGACGTGCCCATCGACGCGCTTCACCCCTAGATCGCCGGTACGGAACCGCCCCAGCTCGTCGAACGCCGACGCGTTCAACGACGCGTCGGTGTAGCCCTTGAACAACATCGGGCCCGCGAGACGCACCTCGCCCTCTTCGCCGGCGTCGGCCGCCGTGCCGTCCTCGCGCACGATGGAGATCTCGCAGCGGTACACGGGTGCGCCCTCGCTGTGCGCGAGCTGATCATCGGAGTCGCCGGGCCCGCCCTGGGCGATCATGGGGCACTCGGTCATGCCGTAGCCGTGCGCGACGGGGATGCCCATCTCGGACTTGACCTCGAAGTACACCTCGGGAGGCTTCGGCGCGCCGCCGCCCGACAGCAACCGCAGCGTCGGAATCAGTGTCGCCGACGGGTTCTTGCGCTGCTCATTCAGGAAGCCGATGTAGAACGCGGTGGAACCACCGGCCATGGTCGCCCCCTTGCGGCGGAACACGTCGACCGCGTCCTGCAGTACAAATGTCTCGAGGAGCACAGCCGGGAAACCTTCGGCCAACACGGTGACGATGTAGTCGGGCCCACCAATATGCGCGTACGGGAACGCGATCGTGCCGACATCGTCGGCGTTCATCTGCAGCGCCTTGGCCATGCCGATGCCACCGGCGATGAGCGTGGCATCGGTGTGTTGCACGCCCTTCGGATCGGAGGTGGTGCCCGAGGTGTAATAGATCCACCGGATAGGCGCGTCGTCAGGCGTTGCCGGCGCTCTCGGGGGCGCCGGCAACGTGGCCGGATCCCCTTCGGGCAACGAGTCGTAGGCCACGAGGATCTTCGGCGGGATCGCCAAGTCGGCGGCGATGCGCTCGACCATGGCCACATAGTCGAAGCCGCGCCAGGTGCCGGGCACGAGCACCAACTCGGCCTTCGTCTGACGGATCGCGAAGCTCACTTCGCGCTCGCGATAGATCTGGATGATCGGGTTCTGCACCGCACCCAACCGGCTGAGCGCGAACGACGCGACGACCGTCTCGATGCGAGTGGGCAGCTGCCACGTGACATGGCTGCCCTCGCGGACCCCCATCGCGTTGAAGCCGGCAGCCACCCGCTCGGCCCATGCCTTGAACTCGGCGAAGGTGACCGACCGGTCATCGGCGTCGAGCAGCATCGGCTGATCGGGCGTGGCCGCGACGCGCTGCTCGAGCAGCTCCCAGAACGTCCGCGCGTCGTACAGCTGCTCCGACATGGTGGTCTCTCTCGTCGCGATGGTGCGTGCCCCCGGAAACCGAAGAGCACCGCCGGTACAAGACCGGCGGTGCTCTTGACTATCGCTCAGTTGTCAGCGTGGGGTGAAACCCAGCCGGATCAGTTGAACCACGCCACGACGTCGGCGAGAACGTCGACCGCGCCCAGATTGTTGTAGATCTTGACCTTGCCCTGGGCGTTTACCTGAGCCAGGACGAGGTTCGGGATCGTCTGCGTCGCCACGAAGTTCAGGTTCGACGCGTTGGGCACCGTGTTCGGGTACACGGTCAGCCAACTCGTGTTCGTCGGCGCGGCTGCGGTGACGTTGAGCATGACCGAGCGCACGCCCTCGGCGGGCACGCCACCCTGACCGAGCACGGTGAACTCGAGCGAGTTACCCGCAGCGAGACGAGCGGCCGGGCTGATGCCGATCGCGCTTCTCGTGTCGAGCAACCGTGCGGGCGTCAGCTGGGCGAACGAGCCGCCCGTCGACGAGAAGTACCCGAGCACGTCGGCCAACACGGCGGTGGTGCCGAAGGCGTTGAACACCTTGACCGTCCCATCATCCGCGAGTGGCACGATCACCAGGTTCGCGATGGTCTGGTTGACCGCGAAGTTCAGGTTCGACGTGTTCGGCACCGACGGCAGGTAGCCCGGGTACACGCTGAGGTAGCCGCCGCGTGTGCCGTCGCTCGCCGTGACGTTCAGCACCACGGCTCTGGCACCGATTGGCACGACACCGCCGGTGACCTGCAACGTGCGTGACTCGCCCTCACCGATGGGGGCGCGGGCGCTGCCGATCGCGTTGCGGGTGTCGAGCACACGCGACGGGTCGGTGGAGTTGAGTCGGTCACCATCGCCGACCTGGAAGTAGCCCACCACGTCGATGAGCACGTCGACGTTGCCCCGGTCGTTGTAGATCGTGATGCGCCCGGCATCACCGATCTTGACCATCACCGAGTTCGGGATGTCGACCCCGGCCCGGAAGTTGAGGTTCGACGAGTTCGGATTGGGGTTCGCACCGGTGGTGGTCGGATAGACGGTGATGAAGCTCTCGGTCGCGTCCGGCCGCGATGCGGTCACGTTCATGACCACGCCCGTGGCGTCGGCCGGGATCGTGACGCCACCCACCGTGGAGCCGGCGATGGTGACGTTGAGCTTGCCACCGGGGCCGATCTTGGCGGTGGCCCGGGTATCGACCCAGCGGGTGGGCGTGACCGATGTGTAGCCCTCGGTCGGGTTCTGTGCGTTGAGCACGCCACCGATCCAGGCGAACGTGTTCTTGGCCAGTATTTCGTTCGCGGCCACCATGACGCCACCGTTGTACTCCGTGTGGTTCGAGTAGGTGTCGACGTCGGAAGTGAGGATAATCGCGCCCTCTTCGGTGACGGTCCCGCCCGGAGGCACGGTGACGAGCGACGGCAAGTTGTCCAGGTCGTTGCGGTACCGCTGCCCCAACGGCAGCGTGAGATCCTCACAGTTCACGTTCGTGTCGTCGCAACGCGACAGCACGTTGGCCATGACCACGGCGCCGGCGGGCAGCGAAGCCAGGTTGAACCCGGCCACGGTGTGCCACAGCGAGTACCGAGTGACTATGCCGAACGGACCTTTGCTGAGCGGGGTGTTATCCACCGCTATCCCGGCGCCGCTCTCCGCGACACCGCCGATGGTGGCGATCGACGGTGCTTCGAACCCAGTGCCGAAGCCGGCATGGCCCGATCCACTCTCGAAGATGGCCTCGGGGTCCTGCTCGGTGACGCCGAAGGCCTCACCGGTGGCCCAGGAGGGCGAGTTCTGGTTGATGATGACCACGCCGCCACGCTTGACGAAGTCTCGCAGCGCGAGCCGCTCGGCCGCGTTGTAGGACTGCGAGCTGCCGTTCACGCCCTGGATGGCGCCGGAGAAGAACACGTCGACACCGGTGAGCGACGCATCGGAGATGACGTCGACCGGCGCGCCGATCTTGAACTGCGCGTTCACCGTGCCGTTCGGCCCGAAGAACGCCGGGTTCGTGATGATGCCGCGGAGCTGGCTGTAGTCGTCGCCGTGGAAGCCCCACGCGCCGGACATTGCACCTGTACGGGTGAGGCCGTCACCCGAAACGACATAGATGCGCGGTGCCGCCGCAGCTGCCGGGGAAGCGGTGTAGGTGGTGGCCACGGTGGTCACGACCGACGCAATGGCCGCAGGCACGAGCAGCGACGTCGTGAGGAGTGCGGCGATCGACCGGGTGGACCGGCCGAATCGTCGAGCGCACGTGAGCTGGTCCGGGTTTCGTAGTCTCAACATATTCCTGTCGTGGTTGGCGGCTGTTCTTGACTTCGACGTTCGCGAATTCGCGGACACTCAACCCACAATAGACGAGGCCGGCGCACCCGCCGAGAGCCCTTTGGCTCATTTCGCGTGCGTTCTTCCGTGCGATCACCGAGCGGATTCAGTCCGTCCACGCACCCCGAGCGGCCAGCTCCCCCAGCCCGGCTGCGTTACGCGCCTAGCGCTCCGGTGAAGCCGCTCGGACACCGCCGTGCGCCCGTCGCTGTCCGGCGTCACAGAAGCGACTACTATTCGTGGTCGCAATCCACATGGAGGGGAAACATGCGAGTGGAAATCAACGGAAGACACAAGTGGCGTGTGCGACTGGTCGCCACGGCACTCTTGCTATCGCTCGGAGCCGCAGCCTGCGGCGACGACGGCGGCAAAGCGGCCAGCGGCACCGGTAGCACAACTGGCGCGAGTTCCACGGGCGGCACCGGCAAGACCGGCGCCGTGAGCAGCACCACCATTGCCCCGGTCAAGGGTGGCATCATCACGGTGGGCACGTACTCGAACTCGGCCGGTCTCGACCCGGTCAAGATCGCGGGCGGCGGCACCGTGGGTGGCATGGAGAACGCGGCGATCTACGACGTGATCGTCCGGTACGACAACACGACGGGCAAGTACGAGCCGCGCACCGGCGCGTTCACCGCCAACGCCGACAGCACGGTGTGGACGCTCAAGCTCAAGTCGGGCATCAAGTTCCAAGACGGCACCGACTACAACGCCGCCGCAGTCAAGTTCGTGGTCAGCCGCGAGATGAAAGACGGCAACAGCTCGCCCAAGGGCCAGCTGCTCACGTTCCTCGACGCCGACCCGGAGAAGTCGATCAAGGTCGTCGATCCGCTCACCGTGGAGTTCACGTTGAAGCTCGGCTGGGCCGACTTCCCATACATGTTCGCCAACGTGCAGGGCTGGATCTACTCGCCTACGCAGTTCGCCAAGGTGGGCGACCCGATCAAGTTCAACGCCGACCCGGGTCCCGCGGGCGCTGGTCCCTTCCAGGTCAAGTCGTACAAGCCGGGCGAATCACTCGAGCTGGTGAAGAACCCCAACTATTGGGGCGGCGAGGTCTACCTCGACGGCATCATCTTCAAGCAGCTCGCCACCGAGCCGGCCACCTTTGATGCCATCAAGGCCGGCACCTTGCAGGCCGGGTACTTCCGCGACCCCACGGTTCAGAAGGACGCGATCGCGGCGAATTACAACCACATCGACATGCCTACGATGGCCGCCAACATCATCAACATGAACTCGGGCTCACCCATTGACTGCAAGGGCGGCAAGCCCGAGCCGGTGTGCGCAGGGAAGCCCGATGGTCAGGTCAAGTCGACCAGCCCCACGGCGGACGTCAACGTGCGTAAGGCCATCGCCGCGGCCATCGATACCAAGGTCGTCAACGAGCGGGTGAACAAGGGCAACGCGTTGCCCGACTCGGCACCGTTCGCGAATGGCCCGTACGACCCGAAGATCTCGGGCCCCAAGTTTGACCTCGTCGAGGCCAAGCGCCTCGTCGGTGTGGCCAAGGCCGCGGGGTGGAACGGCAAGATCCGTTTGCTCGCCAACGCAGCAGTCCCCGACTGGGGCATCGTTATCCAGACGCTGCTCACCGCGGCAGGCATCGAGGTCGAGCTGATCAGCAAGCCGATTGGCGAGATCGTGACGCAGGTCCTCACCAACAAGGACTACGACCTCAGCACGTGGGCCTACGGCATGAGCGACGAGATCCCGGCGAACTACGTCCAGCTCGCCGGAACGTTCGCGGCACCGGGCCGCTATGGCTACAGCAGCCCCGACATGGTCGCGGCAGTCGACAAGCTGCGCACGGCAGCAACCGACGCCGACCGCACGGCGGCGTACAAGGCGATCACCGAGGTCTGGACGCGTGACGTGCCAGCGGCCGTGACCTACTCGGCGCCCTCGGCGCTGTTGTCCACCCCGAAGCTCCAGGGCGCAGTTCGTACCGCCGGTGCGAACATCTTGTTCGACAAGGCGTTCCTGCTGAAGTAGTCGCCTCGGCGATAAGACTGTCCTGACCGGCGGCGTTGCTTTCGAGCGGCGCCGCCGGTCGGCATTTTTGGTTCAGCATTCTTGATCGAGCCTTTTGATCCTGCGCTACGGTTCGCCTCGGGCCTCAGGGGGATCATGATGTTGGCAGCCGTTTTGAACCGCATTCCGGGCACGCTCGAAATCGAGGAGGTCTCGATCGACAAGCCCGGCCCGCGCGAAGTGCTCGTACGCACCGCGCACGCCGGGTTGTGCCACAGCGACCTGCATTTCATTGACGGCATCTGGCAGCTCGCGCCACCCGCGGTCATGGGCCACGAAGGTGCCGGCATCGTCGAGGCCGTCGGCCGCGACGTCACGTATGTGAAGCCGGGTGATCACGTCATCACGTGCTTGTCGATCTTCTGCGGTCAGTGCAAGTACTGCTTGTCAGGGCGACCGAACCTGTGCACCGACCGTTCGATGATGGCCCGTCCGCGACCGGCCATCACGAACAAGGCCGGCGCGGCGGTTTCCGCGTTCGCGTCCCTGGGCGCGTTCGCCGAACAGATGTTGGTGCACGAGCACGGCGTCGTGAAGATCCGCGACGAGATGCCGCTCGACAAGGCATCGCTCATCGGCTGTGGCGTCACCACCGGGCTCGGTGCGGTGTTCCGCACCGCAGCAGTGAAGCCTGCCTCTTCGGTGGCCATCGTCGGTTGCGGCGGCATCGGCCTCGCCGCGTTGCAGGGGGCCAAGTTGTGCGGCGCGGCGCCGATCATCGCGGTCGACGTCACCGCCGAGAAGCTCGCCATCGCGCAGATGCTCGGTGCGACGCACGTGGTGAACGCCCGCGAGGTCGATGCAGTCGCGGCGGTGAAGGATCTCACCGGTGGTGGCGTCGACTACTCGTTCGAGGCCATCGGCACGAAGGCCACCGCCGAGCAGTGCTTCGCCATGCTCGGTCGAGGCGGCACCGCCACGATCATCGGCATGGTTCCCATGGGGATCGACCTTGCGATCTCGGGTGCCGAGCTGTTCATGAACGAGAAGAAGATCCAGGGTTCGATGATGGGCTCGAACCAGTTCCGCACCGACATGCCGTGGTTCGTCGAACTCTACCTCGACGGGCGTTTGAAGCTCGACGAGATGGTGTCGGCCCACCGGCCGCTGTCCGACATAAACGAGGGGTACGACGCGATGCGCAAGGGCACCGTCACCCGCACCGTCATCGACTTCGACCTCTAGGCAATCGATCGCATCAAAGAAAGCAGTGGGACAACCGCATGGCACAGTACGTACCGGGCTTCGAGTGGACCGAAGAGTCGCTCGTGGTCCGCAAGTTCATCTTCGACTTCTGGGCCGAGACCGGTCGCGCCCCGAATCTCCGCCACATGCACGAAGGGACCGGGCTTGCGCGACGACGCATCGTTCAAGCGCTGAAGCTGCTGCAGACCGGCATCGTGGTGGTCGTCGACCAGGACTCGCCGAACTGCGACATCTTGAAGGCCCCACCGTTCTCAGCCTTCCCCAGCCAGGTCGAGATGTACATCGATGACACGTTCCACAGCTTCATCGGCTGCGCGCACGAAGCGGTTGCCGTGTCGAACATGCCGCAGTTCCAAGGCACCGAGTGCCGGCTCGAGTCGTATTGCGCGTGCTGCCTCGAACCGATCACGTTGTGGTCGACATCGTTCTCGCTGTCACGCAGCGTTCCGGCCGATCCGCTGGTGCACATCGCGATGCCCCTGTGGGATTGGGTGCACGACGACATGAAGGCGATGTGCGACAACACCAACCTCGTGAAGGACCTCGATCACGCGCTCGAATACGAGAAGATGATCGGCCGGCGCGGCATCGTGATGACGCTCGACCAGGTGCGTCAGTACGTCGAACCCGCAGTGGGCATTCGCGGCTGGGATTATCACTGGCCGCCGCAGTCACAGAACCCCGAGCGCCTCATTGCGCGCATCAAGGAGCTCGGTGTCGACATGAGCCCATGGGGCCTCTGACCTGACCCGACGCGGCAAGGTTCTGGTAGTGCAGATGCGCGGCCGACCGCGCATCTGCACTACCAGTTCGCAATCGGTTGGTCAGTGCAGCTCAGACGGCCTTCACGCCGTGGTCGCGGCTGCGGGTTCGCCAACGGTGGGCAGGTAGCCCTCGGGGAAGCGGTAGAAGTCGAGTGCGTTGTCCCACATGATCTTGCGCTTCGAGTCCTCGGTGATCATGTCGGGGGCCAGATCGAGGAAGTGCTGCACCGTGGTCGGGTACTTCGAGTCGGGGTGCGGGAAGTCGCTCTCCCAGAGGATGTGGCCGTCGCCGAACCAACGGATGACGTCGGCCACGAATGGGTCTTCGCACTCGGTGGAGATCCAGCAGTTGCGCTTGAAGTAGTCGGTGGCCGACATCGTGAGCCCGGGGAACTCCTTGTAGGCCATCTCGAGTTGCTCGTCGATGCGGTGCAGCCACGACGGCAACCAACCGCAGCCGGCCTCGAGGTAGGCCACGCGCAGCTTGGGGAAGCGCTCGAACACGCCGTGGCAGATCATGGCCATCATCGCGCCCATAGCCTCGAACTGGTGCACGACGGCGTGCCACTCGACGAAGCCGGTGTAGCGGTCGTGTCCGTACGAGGTTCCGTTGAGACCCATGAACTCGTGCGTGGCGAAGCCGACGTTGAGGTCCTGGATGAGCTCCCAAAGCGGGTCGTAATAGCGGTCGCCCAGGGTGCGCTTGTTGAACTGGTCGGGGCGGGTCCAGAAGCACTTGGTGCCGAGGTGGTCGAACGCGTACTGGACCTCTTCGATGGCCCGTCCGACGTCGTTGAGCGGCACGGGACCGGAGACGTTGATGCGCCCACCCGAGATCTCGCGCATGTCGGCGCCCCAGCGGTTGTACGCCCGGGCCATGGCGGCCTGCATCTCGGGGTCGATGCCCTCGAACCACATGTCGTACTCGGGACCGTAGATGACGCAGAGGTCGATGCCGTCGACTGCCAGCGCTTCGGCCACGGAGTCGCCCCGGAAGCCCGTGGTGACGCACGCGCCGTACTTGGCCATCATGTCGTCGGCGGTCCAGTCCATGAGCTCCTGGAAGCGCCCGTAGAGGACCGTGGGGTGCTGGGTCCACTTGCCGTCGACGGTGACCGGGTTGTACGTCTCGAAGCCGGGCATGGGCTGCTTGGTGCCGACGCGGTTCTTGTGCTTGTCGTCGAGGTACCTCGACCACAGGTCGCGTGGATAGACGACGTGTGCGTCCGCATCGAACACCTTGAAGCCGTTGCGCATGGCAGCCCCCGAGTTGACCTTGGGCCGCGCTCACCGCGGCTCGTTGTGAGGCGAGGTTAGCAGGAATTCAAACAGTTGTTCGAGCTGGAGAGACGCCGAGTTGCGCTCGGAGCCACTCGGCCCTACGCGCGTGGATCACGGCCGGCGCCGCGCACTGCGAGCGCGGTCCGCAACGCGAGGTTGCCGCCTCCGGAATCGCCACCGATGACGACGCGGTCGGTACTGAACTCTGTTGCCACGTTGTTGATGACTCCGCGCGCCGCATCTCCGCAATCGTCGGGGCCGGCCGGGTATGTTCGGGGTCTCGCACGCGGCCCGCGGCGCCCGCACTAACTTGGCGCCGGCGCGGCCGCCCATCGCCCGTGCGGTTGCGACCTGGGGGTCAACGATGTCCACACTCACCGGCAAACGTATCCTCGTGACGGGGCCCGCCGGGCAGATCGCGTTCCCGCTCGTCCAGGATCTCGTCCGCGACAACGAGGTATGGGGCATTGCCCGGTTCGGTGATCCCGAGTCGCGCGCCAAGGTCGACGAGACCGGTTGCATCACCCGCGTCGTCGACCTCGCAAACCCCGATTGGCAAGATCTACCCGATCGGTTCGACCACGTGTTACACCTCGCGATCTTCCAGGCGGCGTCCGCTGACTACGACTACGCGTTGAAGGTGAATGCCGAGGGAACCGCGCTGTTGATGCACCGGTTCGCCGACAGCGCCTCGGTGCTCATCGTCTCCACGGTTGCGGTGTACGACTCCAATCCCGATGGCGCGTACCTCTACCGCGAGAACGACCTTCTCGGCGACAACCGGGCCCCCTACTCCCCCACCTACGGCATCTCGAAGATCGCGCAAGAAGGTGTGGCACGGAGCATGGCCCGAGTACTGAACCTGCCCACGACGATCGCGCGCATGAACGTGTCCTACAGCCCGCTCGGTGGGCTCCCCGTGATGCAGCTCGACATGCTGGTGGCCGACATGGACGTGCCGGTGATGGCCGGTGGCTCATCGTTCAATCCGATCGACGAGATCGATATCAATCTGCAGGTGCCCCAACTGCTCGACGTCGCGTCGGTGCCCGCGACCATCTGCAACTGGGGTGGCGACGACGCGGTCAGCACCGAGGAGTACGTGACCTACCTCGGATCGCTCGTCGGCAAGACCCCGCGGTTCGTCTACGTGCCCGATGGGATCGCGGGTCGCGCCATCGACAACACACGCCGCGAGGAGCTCATCGGTGGCTGCAGCGTTCACTGGAAGGACGGCTTCCAACGGACAGCGAAGACTCGCTATCCCGATCTCTACGTGGGGCCCTGAGCAACGGGGTCGTTACCCGAAGCGCGTGCGGAGCTGCGGCTTTTGCACCTTGCCCATGGCATTGCGCGGCAGCACCTCGACGTGTTCGATCTGCTCGGGGATCTTGTGGCGGGCCAGCCCGAGTGCGTCGCAATGGGCGCGCAGCGCGTCGAGGCCCAAGTGCGCGCCCGCTCGGTTGACCACCACCGCGCACACCCGTTCACCGGTGCGCACGTCGGGTAGCCCGATGACGGTGGCCTCGAGCACATCAGGGTGTAGCGACAAGACGTTCTCGATCTCGAGCACCGAGATGTTCTCCGCGTTGCGGATGATGATGTCCTTCAGCCGGCCGGTGATCCACACGTTTCCACCGTCATCGATGCGGCCGAGGTCGCCGGTGCGGAACCACCGATCGGCGAAGAAGCCCGCGGCGTCGAGCGCGGGGTTTACGTAGCCGACAAGCTGCTGGGGCCCACGGAGCACGAGTTCGCCTTCGGCCCCTGCCGCGACGTCGTCACCAGATTCGTCGACGACGCGCACCTCGACGCCAGTGCCGGCACGTCCCACCGAGCCCGTCATCACATCGGGAGGGTCATCACATCGGGCGCAGGTGGCGTTGGGGAACTCGGTGAGACCCCATGATCCGACGACGCCCGCAACGCCGAAGGTACGTTCGAGCGCGAGATGTATCTCGGTCGGGACCGGTGCGCCGCCGCCGATGCAGGCCCGCAGCCTCGGGAACATCGGTGTGTCGCCGGCCTCCGCCTGCGCGGCGAGGTAGGCGTTGAAGAACGGAACCGCAGTACCGAGCAACGTCGCGCCGTGGGCCGCGAACCGCGCCGGCGACGTCGCGGGATCGAATGTGTCGAACAACGCAAGGTGCGCGCCGGTCACAAGAAACGTCGTAAGGATGACCACGCCGCCGACGTGGGTGACCGGGAACGCCACCGGGTAGACATCCCGGTCGTCGATGTCGAGCCGCTCGATCAGCGCAGCCGCACCGTGCATCACGGTGGAGTCGGTGTGGCGTGCGCCTTTGGGATCGGAGGTCGTGCCCGACGTGTGGTAAATCCAGCGCACCGGCAACGAGAGCGCCGCGAGTTCTTCGGGCGGTGGCGGCAGGCGAGCTGGGTCGCCCACAGGCAGGTGCAGCTCACCCACTGCCGGTGTCTTCGACCAATCGACGACGAGCAGGTCGAACCCGCGCTCGGACGCGATCTCGCGGGCCAGGGTCTCGTGATCGAAGCCGCGCCAGTTCGTGGGCACGATGAGGAAGTCGGTGTCGACCTCGCCGGTGATGTAGCGCACCTCGCGCTCGCGCATCACGGGGATGATCGGATTCTGCACTGCATCGAGTCGGGCGAGGGCCGCCAGCAAGATAAGCGACTCGACGCGCGACGGGAGCTGCCACGAGACCACGGTGTCGGCCCCTATGCCGAACCCGGCGAGTCCAGCGGCCACCTCGAGCGCCGCGTCGCGGAACTGCGACGTGGTGAACGAGCGGCCGTAGTCGTCGCTCACGAGCGCCCGCTCGGGGTGCTCCGCCGCCGCGTCCTCGACGAGTTGCCAAAAGCGCGACGGGAAGGGGATGCGCCGTCCTTCGCGGTTCATGCCAGCTCGAGGATATTGACGCCTTCGCCGCGACGTACGTCGCCGTTGCGTCCCACTCCTTCGTATTGTTCAAGCTCCACAAGTGCCTCCGGTTCGATGACGTGAGCGACGAAGCGGTGACCGTTCGCGAGGTTCCCCACCACGAGCCCGCGCGCGGGCTCGCCCGCGCGATCGTGCAGCACGGTATAGCCATCGATGGTTCCGCGGCCGGTCGGCGCCTCGTCGACCGTGAGTGGCATCTGCGCGAGCGTGGTCCTGGGCGCCGATGCTGACCCGACTGGCGCCGAAGGACGCGGCCGACCGCCCCACACCGATGACGCATGCTTGCTCAGGAACATCCCGTTACCGGTGACGAGCGCCGACTCGTGTGGCTGCTCACGAACACGGTCGACCATGGCCGCGATCGAGTGCAACGTGTACGCAGAACCGGGGCCACCCGCGTACGGCAGACCACCGGTGAGCGTGAAGCGGCGCGGGTCGCGATCGTCGAGGCCGAGCATCTCGCAGGCCATCTCGACCGCCACCGGGAAACACGAGTAGAAGTCGAACATCGCGATGTCGTCGACACCGGTACCGGCCTCGTGCAGTGCGCGCCGATGCGAATCCTGCATGGCCGGACATGCCGCGAGATCGGGACGCGTGCTCGGGTGATACGCCTGCTCATCGGCGGATGCCCCACCCCACCAGTGAACCCATCGATCGGACCGGATCCCGAGCGCCGATGCCCGGGCGGCCGACATCATCACGTAGGCCGCGTTGAGATCGACATCGAGAATCGCGTTGAGCCGCTTGGTGTACGGAAAGCCGATCATGCGGTTGTCGGCGGTGGGTGTGGTGAGGTCATCGGCCGTTCTGAATTCGGGGAACCACGCGTAGGGGTTCGTCGCGGCAACCGCGGTGAACGAGCTCATGAGGGCGCCCATGCGGTCCCGGTGCTCGTCGATCCCGAGCCCTCGCGCGGCCCGTAACGCATTCTCGAAGATCGGGTACACGTGAATGGGGATCGCCATGTCGTGCGCGAGCTCGATCTCGCTCGACGCAGGCTTGCCCTTCACCAGCACGTCGAACGCGCCTTCACCCCCCGACGGTGGCGAGTATGCGATACCGAGCCGCTCGGCGCGCGCACGGGTCCGGAAGTCGGTGCCGCCGGTGACCACGACGCTGTCGAGCTCGCCCGCAAGGATGGCGCGAGCGGCCCAGTTCGCGGCCGCGACGCCCACCTCCCCGCCGCTGCCCGACGACCAGCAATGACGTACCTTCGCGCCCGCGGCGCGGGCGATGAGGTCAACCGGGTTGGTTGCCGCCCAACCCACGGTGTGTACCCACGCATCGACGCTGGCGATCGCGCGATGCCCGATACCGGTGTCGGCCGCCGCGGCGCGTGCGACCGCCGCCGCGCGCACCGCGATATCCGGTCCGGTCGCGGGGTCGATGGCTCGCCAGCGATGCTGCGCGACACCGACGATGACGGGTTGGCGATCGGCGCTCATCGGATAACGGCTGCCGATGACGCTCGCTGATGCAGCCGCACCGGCATGCGATCGAGCGAGAGCGCGACTGTGGCATCGGGACCGGCCGCAATCCAGGTGGGCTCTGCAGTCAATTCGATCTTGTCGAAGCGCGCGAGCAGCTGCTCGAACATGGCCTTCACCTCGCGGCGGGCGAGGTGAGCACCGAGGCAATAGTGGACTCCCCCGCCGCCGAACGAAACGTGACGGTTCGGCGAGCGCATCGGGTCGAACCGGAAGGGATCGTCGAACACCCGGTCGTCGAAGTTCGCGCTGGGGAACCACATCGTCACCCGGTCGCCGGCTTCGAGGTGTTGGCCGCCGAGTTCGGCATCGTGGGTCATGGTCCGGCCGAAGCTCGTGACCGGACTCGTCCATCGAATGAGCTCATCGACTGCGGTGTCGGGGAAGGTGCCCGCGTCGCGAAGCTGCTCGCGCTCATCGTCATGATCGAGCAAGAGCCGCAGCCCTGACGAGATGACGTTGCGCGTCGTCTCACTCCCCGCGAGCGAGAGGATGAGGAAGAACATGTCGAGCTCGAGGTTGGTGAGCCGACCTCGCGAACCGAGCTCGTCATCGATCTCCGCCACTGCCAGAAGGCTCCACACGTCATCGGCAGGGTGGCGACGCTTCTCGTCGCCGAGCTGCTGCGCGTAGGCGAACAGCTCGCGTTCGACGACGCCACGTTCTTCGGGCGAGATGCCGGCACGCGGGTCACCCGAGCGCATCACGATGTCGGTCTTCGAGAACACCCATGCGCGATCGGCGTCGGGCATGCCCACGATGTCAGCGATGATGTGCATCGGGAGCGCGTAGGCCACGTCGCGTACGAAGTCGCACGTGCCGCGTTCGGCCACTTCCTCGAGGATGGCGCGTGTACGCAACGAAATCTGCTCCTCAAGTCGACCAATCATGCGCGGCGTGAAGCCTGCGCTGACGAGCTTGCGCAGGCGCGTGTGCGCGTCAGGGTCGGCAGAGGTAAGGGTGTGGCCGCGGTTCTCGGCCGCAGTGGGAACGATCCGCGGCCCATCGACCGCGGAGAACGTCTCCCATTCGCGGGCCGCGTGCTGGACCTCGGGATGACCGATGATCGCCCAGAAGCCGAAGCCCTGCGGGGCTCGGGCCATCGGTACCGTCGCGTGGCGGAGCACGGGACCGCGGCGCCGCAGTTCGGTGAACAAGTCGTGGGGGAAACCGTCGCGGTAGAGCGACGGATCGGTCAGGTCGAAGGCGATCTCCGCGACTTCACCTGCGTTGTGCCCTGCCATTGCATCCCCCGGTCCGGACGGTCACCGTCCCCGGATCTGTTCTAGCGGACCGCGCAATCAGCTGCGTGCTGCGTGCGCGGCCGGCCGGCCAGCTCGCTCTCCTCGATCGCGTGCCTCGCGAGTACCCGGTACCAGGTGGAACAAGAGGTGATCCATTGAAATGGGTCTTCGTCATGGTCCTGGCTGCGCGGGGCGTCGCGGCAGTGGCGACCGCTGCGTCATTCATGGTTCGCGAGCGAGGCCATTGGGCCGACCACTCGACCTCTCTGCAACTCGGTCTCCGCTAGTACCAAGATGCACTGGTCGCGAGCAGAGCGACGGACACCGACATCGTGCGCGCCGCTACCGCGACCGACAGTGCGAACGCGGGCACGCTCGCCGGCGGGTTGGTGACCAACCCTGCAGTGGCGCCCGCGTGCCGCGAGGGCGGCGCGTGGCCGACAACGACTCCGCAGTGATGCGCGCTACCTAACCGCAGGTCGATCTCGCGGCACCGTGTGGCTGGCGGGGAAGGGATCGAACCTTCAACCTCCTCATCCAAAGTGAGGCGTTCTGCCGATTGAACTACCCGCCAGGGTTCCCATACCGTATCTGCTCCCCCGGTGGCCGCCCCTCTACCGGCGCCCTACTCGGCACCGATTTCCTCGCCGTGGATGACGCAGATCTGCGATGGTCCCGCTACGGTGTCCCACGCCATGGGTTCACTTATCAAGAAGCGCCGCAAGCGCATGCGCAAGAAGAAGCACAAGAAGATGCTGAAGCGCACGCGCTTCCAGCGACGCGCGAAGAAGAAGTAGGCCTTCGCCCTTCGGGGCGGCCGAGCCGCCCGGGCCGTTCCCATACGGAAGGTCTGGCGCGGCGCACTACTCGTGCTCGTTGGATGCCGTCGTCAGCGTTCGATGGTGTGTGCCACGACGCGTCCCTCACCGGGGAACGCGCCGTCCACGAACCACGTGCTGCCACTGCCCGCAAGGCGAGGCCGTCGACCCGTCGCCTCAGCGAGATCATCGCGCACCGAGGCCATGCGGGGTTCCACCGCCAGCGCTGCAGCTTCGAGGTCGTTGCCATTTGCCCCCTGGGGTCCACCCAGCGCGTCCCACATGCGGTACACCGCAGGGGTCGGGCACCCGAACGACGGGGTGAGCAGCGTGTAGGCGCGCGCCAGGAAGGGCAACGGCTCCACCACTTCGCCGATGCCCGTCACCCGGGCTCGGCCACCGACCAGACAGAACGCGACGTCGGCACCGATCGACGCCGCCCCTTGCAAATCCTCGTAGTGCGCCCAACGCAGCACGGCTGCGGCATCCGCTGACCCACCCCCGAGTCCGGCGCCCGGCGGAATGGACTTGTGCACGCGGACGAACGCCCGCCGGCTCACGAGCCGCAACGCGCGACGCACCAGGTTGTCCTCGTCGGCCGCGACGGTGTCGACTGCCCCCAGGATCTCGAGTCCGTCGCCGTCGGGATCGATCTCGAGCCGGTCGCCGAAATCAAGCGTGACCATTTCGGCATCGATGAGGTGATAGCCGTCGTCGCGCACGCCGGTGACCCGCAACGAGACGGTGAGCTTTGCGGGTGCTTCGACCTCGATCACCCGGTGAGGTTACGCGCCGAGACCGAACGCCTGACGCACCTCGGCCGGCGTCGCAGGCTCGCGACCCACGGAGCGCACCATGCGCACCACCTCGGCCACCAGATCGGCGTTCGTTGGCGCGCCGAGCTCGTTGTAGTGGTAGTCGCCGACGCCGATGCTGACATGCCCGCCGGATTCGACTGCGGCATGCACGAGCGAGAGCGCGTTCGCTCCGACCGCGCTGTAGGTCCAGTGCAGATCGGGGTGATCGGGCAGGAAGTCGACGAGCGCTCGCAGCCCGCTCACTGTTGGCGGATGTGCCGCGAGAAAGGTGTTCGCGAGCAACACGTGCGCATACACGGGACCGCGCAGCACGCCCATGTCGAGAAAGGCTCCGAGCAGCCGAGCCGAGCCGACGTTCCACAGCACTGACTGAACCAACACACCGCTGTCGTGGATCGCGTCGATCTCGTGGCGTAACCCGGCGATGTTCGTGACATACGAGAGCGTCTCGTTGCGGAACGTTTTGGTCGCAGGGTCATATGGATCGATGTTGAAGCTGCCGAGATCGACCGGCGCGAAATCGGGTCGCGTCGCGGCTTCGGCACCGAGCAGCGGGATGTGGGCGACGCGCTCGTGCGGGTCGGCGATGGTGGACGCGCCGAGCGTGGGGCTGATCAGTACGTCGGACACCGCACGCATGGCGCGGATCGTGTCGGCATATACCCCGACCTCACCCGACATCGCACCCGTGCGTGCGTCACGGGCGTGGAAGTGGACGATCGAGGCTCCGGCCTCGCGGCACTTCGCGGCATCCGCCGCAATCTCGTCGGGCGACCATGGCACGTGCGGATTGCGGTCGCGCATCGTGAGTTCGTTGCAACGAACCTCGATGATGACCCTGCCGTCTAGCACGCCCATGGTTCGTCCCCCGTCCTACGCGACGCGTGAATCCCCTACGGCTCGCGCCAGCGCACCCCACTCTCGCACGGACAATTCCTCCGCGCGTGCGTCGGGTGCCACACCCGCCAGCGCGAACTGCTCGGCGGACACGAACGCGAGCAGCGAGCGGCGGAGCATCTTGCGCCGCTGCCCGAACCCGGCCCGCACGAGCGTGAACAGAAGAGCGGCGTCAGCGTCGACCGCCGGTCCCGGCCGGCGGACGATCTGCACCAGGCTCGACTCGACCTTGGGCTGGGGGACGAACACCGACGCCGGCACATGCCCGACGATCTTCGCGTCGGCCCAGTACGCCACCTTGACCGAGGGGATGCCATACGCGGGGGTGCCCGCCCGGGCCACCAGCCGCTCGGCCACCTCACGCTGCACCATCACCAGCATCCGCGCGATGCGCGGGACCTCGTCGAGCAGGTCGCAGATCAGTGGGGTCGAGATGTTGTAGGGCAGGTTGGCCACCAAAGCGGCACGGTCGATTCCCCACGAGTCGAGCGATTCGTTCCAGTCGAGCTCCATCGCGTCGGCCTGCACGACCCGCACACCGAGCGGATCGACCTGTTCTTGCAACAACGGAACGAGGTCACCATCGATCTCGACGGCGGTGACCGAGGCGCCCACTTCCGCGAGGGCCAAGGTCAGCGACCCAAGCCCGGCGCCGATCTCGATGACCGAATCGCCGGCCTCGACGCCGGCCAGGCGCACGATGCGGCGCACGGTGTTCGCGTCGGCCACGAAATTCTGACCGAGGCTTTGGCGAGGTCGACGCTCGATGCGGGCGAGCAGGGCAGCGATCGTGCTCCGCGAATGGGTCACAGGAGAGCGTTGCCGCACGCGGGCCACTGACCGGCACCACGCATGTGATAAAGGTTCAGCGCGACGTTGTCCTGGTCGCCCGGCGCTGCTTCGACCGGGTCGACGCCGACGAGCTGCGGGGCCACCTGTGCGGCCACCCAGTCCCACGTGCTCTGGGCGAACTGGTACGCGCCGCGGAACCGGCCACCGGCCGACGTCAACTGGTAGTTGTTCGACGATTCGCACAGGCGCAGCCGGTGCCACTGCTCGGCGGTGGGCTCGCCCGAGGTGGCGCTGCGTACGGTGGTCGTGGTCTTCGGGACAGGCTTCGCCGTGGTGGTCGTGGCCTTCTTCACTGCGGCCGCAGCCGCGGCCTGGCGCGCCGCCTCGGCCTTCGCGGCCGCCTCGCCGCGCTGCGCGGCTTCGGATGAAAGACGGGCGTTCTCGGCCGCGACTGCCGCCGTTTCGGCATTGGCCTGCGCCTCGAGGCGCAAGGCCTCGTCGATGGTGCGAACCCGGGTCTCGTCACGGGCGACCGCCCACGACGACGCCCGAGACGCGAGAAGGTAGAGAGCTCCGTCGCTGCGCTCGTTAGAGGTACCGAGCACTTCGACCTTGGGGCTCTCGTCTCGGCCCTCTGCGGACGACACGTTGTCGATTGCGAGCAGCGGCACAGCGCCGAGCGCCGCGGCGAGCGCGACGAACAGCCTCCAACGCTCCACGCGACTTCTGGCCTCCAGAGCTCCGTCCCTTTCCTCTCTGGGTTGCCGGCCGCCGCTTGCGCGACGACCCGCTTTGTTCGGGGCACGCTAAGCAGCGCTCGGCGACGCGCGCAAACGAACGTCCAGCTTAGGCCACTGAAATGCCATAGAAGTGCATCGTAGATGTCATGGTTTGCAGGGAAACCAACGTCACTTCGACACCTTTCTGCAATGCGACCGCCGCGCCGACCAGCCCGACGTGTGCCGGTTGGTTCGCTCTACCCCGGTGCGGCACGGGCGCCAGGTAGGGCGAATCGGTCTCGACGAGCAGCCGGTCGAGCGGTGTCGCAGCCACCGCAGCACGTACGTCGTGGGCGCTCGAGAACGTCACGATCCCGCTGATCGACAAGAACGCGCCGCGAGCCACGCAGGCCTCGGCCTCGGCCGGGCCGCCGGTGAAGCAGTGAAAGACCGTGCGTGTCGGCACGCCCTCGGCGTCGAGGACGGCGAATGTCTCCTCCCACGCCTCACGGGTGTGGATGACGAGGGGAAGGTCGTGACGATGCGCGAGCGCGACCTGCCGGGCGAACACGTCCTGTTGCACCGACCGGGGTGAATAGTCGTAGTGGAAATCGAGGCCAGTCTCGCCGACGGCGACCACCTTCGGGTGGGCGAGCAGCTCCTCGATCCCTTCGATCCCGTCGGACGCATCATGGGGGTGCACGCCCGCGGTGGCGTACACGTTCGCGAAACGCGACGCGAGATCGACTGCTTCGATGGAATGGGTCAGGGTCGTGCCGACCGTGATGCAGGCCACCACACCAGCGTCGGCGGCATCGCGCAGCTGCGACTCGGCCGTTGCCGGATCGAGGTGGCAATGGTTGTCGATCCAGCGCAGTGGCGACGCGCCGCCCGCTGGATCTGCGGCGCCGGCCACGCTCAGGCCTTGCGCCGCGGGAACAGAGGATCGCCGGCCTCGATCACAAGACCACCCGGGTAGCCGCCCCACGCGGCGGCAGCGGGAAGGCGCTCGTCGCGTGGCGAGCCACTCAGGCCGATGCGGCGCCAGATCACGTCGCACGCCCCGGGCATGGCCGGGCTGGCCAGGATGGTCACGACGCGCAGCACCTCGAGCGCGTCGCCCATGACGGCATCGCACTCCGGGCCGGGCTCCATCTTCCACGGCTCGTTCGTCTGGAGGTAGTCGTTGGTCTCGCGGATGATGCGCCACGTGGCCTCGAGGGCCACCGACGGCTGGGTGTTGGCCCACGCGGCCGCGGCGTCGTTGTACGCCGCGACGACCACGCCGGCAAGCGGCGAATCCATCCGCGGGGCCGGTCCGATGCCCGCACACTTCTTGGCCACCACCGTGGACACGCGCTGCAGGAGATTGCCCAGGTTGTTCGCCAGATCGCTGTTGTACCGGACGATCATGCCCTCGTAGGAGAAGTCGCCGTCCGGCCCGAACGAGTTGTCGCGCAGGAAGTGATACCGGTAGCCGTCGACCCCGAAGTCCTCGACGAGATCGGCTGGCGCGATCTGGTTCAGGCGGGTTTTCGACATCTTCTCGCCGCCGACGAGCAGGAAGCCGTGCACGCGGAGCTTCGGCAGATTCTCGATGCCGGCGGCCATCAACATGGCGGGCCAGTACACGCAGTGGAAGCGCAAGATGTCCTTGGCCAGCAGATGCGTGGTCTCGGGCCACCACTCGGCGAACCGTTCGGGGTCGGAGCCGTAGCCCACTGCGGTGGCGTAGTTGATGAGGGCGTCGTACCAGACGTAGAAGACGTGTCCGGGATCCCAGGGCACGGGTACACCCCAGGAGATCGAGGTGCGACTGATCGAGACGTCCTCGAGGCCTTGGCGCACGATGCCCGCGGCCTCGTTGCGCTTGCCGTCGGGCTGGATGCAATCGGGATCGGCCTCGAACCACGCGAGCAGTCGATCGGCGAAAGCCGAGAGGCGGAAGAAGTAGTTCTCCTCGACCAGCGTCTCGACCGGGGTCTTGTGGATCGGGCAGCGCCCGTCGACGAGATCGGACTCGTTGTAGTAGCCCTCGCATGCAACGCAGTACAAGCCCTCGTAGGTGCCCCGATAGACGTAGCCGTTGTCGTACGCCTTCTGAAGCAGGGTCTGGACCGCGAGGTGATGGCGGGGCTCAGTGGTGCGGATGAAGTCGTCGTTCGAGATGTCGAGCAACTTCCATGCCTCGCGGAACCGTTCGCTCGTGCGATCGGCCTGCTCGAGCGGCGTAATGCCATTGGCGTCGGCGGTGCGTTGGATCTTGAGTCCGTGCTCGTCGGTGCCGGTAAGGAAGAAGGTGTCGTCGCCGAGGAGGCGATGCCACCGGGCGAGCGCATCGCCGATGAGTGTGGTGTACGCGTGGCCAATGTGGGGCGCGTCGTTGACGTAGTAGATCGGCGTAGTGACGTAATACCGGGGCACCCGCGCAGCCTACCGAGCACGTGTCAGGTCACTCGCCGTCATTTGGGCCCCGCCGGCGACGCTCATCCGGCGCGCAGGGCGCGCGCCTCGGGCCACTCGTGATCCTCGATGGGCGCGACGACGGTGGGCGTCGGCGTCAGCGGCGCCGATTGGACGGCCATCTCGGGCAGGTGATCGACCTCGCTGCGCGACCGAAGCGTCTCGATGCGATCCAGCTCCTTTTCGAGTTGGCGGCGCCGCGTCCCGTTGAGGTCGTCGTAGGCCGACGACAACGAGCCGAGATGGCGCCCGACCTTGTCAACGCTCTCCGCGAACTTGTCCCACTGCTTCACGAACCCGGTGAGGCAGTCGAGAATCTCATTGCTCGTGCGCTCGAACAAGAAGTTGCGCGTCGAGTGCCGTACCACCGCCAGAACCGCGAACAGTGTGCTGGGCGAGCAGAGCACGACGCGTTGACCGAGCGCTCGTTCGAGCAACTCGGCATCGTTTTCGTGAATGAACGCGTAGATGCTCTCGTTCGGGATGAACAACAGGACGTGGTCGACAGTGCGGTCGGGATCGATGTACTCGCGGGTGGTGATCTCCTTCACACGCAAACGCACATCGCGCAGGAATGCTGACGCGGCTGCTTCGCGCGCCTGGTCGGTGGTGGCTTCGAGGTGCCGCACGTAGTTGTCGATCGGGAACTTCACATCCATGTTCAGCTCGAGGCCCTGCGGGAGCATGAACGTGAAGTCGGGCCGCTTGCCGGCGGTGTTCGTCGCCTGCTGGCGGAAGTTGACGCCCTCGACGAAGCCGGCCGCACGAAGGACGTCCTCCGCCATGCGTTCCCCCCATTGGCCACGCGACTTGGGGCTGGCGAGCGCGTCGCGCAAGCTCTGCGTGGTGTTCTGCAATGTGGTCGCGACGTTGGCCGTGTGCTCGAACCGGCTCAGCATCTCGCCGTGTTGATGAGCCCGGTCGCGCTGCAGCTGAGCCATGAGGTCGGTGACCCGCTTGAGCTCGCCGGAGATGTCCTGGGCGCGCTGCTCGAACGCCTGCGCCCGCCCGTCGATGTGCTGGGCCCCCGAGCGAAGACGTGCTTCGAGTGCCGAGCCCGCGACCTTGACCGCGGTGTCGACGGCGGCCGCGACGGTGTGCTCGCGCTCGACGGCCATCGATGCGGCCGTTGCGCCCCGCTCGGCGAGCACCGACCGAACGGCCGCGTCGATGGCGGCCTGCCGATCGGCGTCGGTCACGAGCTTGCCGGCCCGGCCGACCCGGAGGCCCGCGGCAAACGCGGCCGCAGCGCCAGCCGCGACGAGAAGGGCGAACACGAAGGCAGTGACGGGTTGCATGAAGAGAGTGTGCGCGGGGGGTGTGACAGTGATTCGTTCGACCCTTTCCATCCCTTTACGTCTTTTCGAGACGGTTGCGGTCCGTCGATCGGCATCTGTATCGGTCACTACGTGGTCACCGGCGTCGAACAGCGGTCGGGCAACTCGTCGGAGAGCCTGGCGAGCTCAGCCGCCACCCGACGCCGGCACGCGAAGCGATGCTTCGTCGCTCCCGCTCCTCGCGACGGCGCAGCGACGTGACGCGCGTCAGCTCGTCCAGCCCGCCAGGAGCGAGGCCGGAACCGCTGCACGCGGTCACGACGCCGTCAGCGTGGCGAGCGCGGCAAGGTGTGCGCGAGTTCGTAAACCGCGCGCCGGCTCACGCCGAATCGCGTGGCCACTTCCGTCGATGCGTCCTTCACCGTCGCGCCGAGCGCGAGCTGCGCGCACAATGCCTCGAGCAACGCATGTTCATCGGGCGGCGCGGCCGCGGGTGCGCCGTCGATGACAAGCACGATCTCGCCGCGCGGCTCATTGGCGGCCCACTGGACTGCGTCGGCCAGCGTGCCGCGCCACACCTCTTCGTGAAGCTTGGTGAGCTCGCGAGCGATAGCGACGCGACGTGTAGATCCGAACGCATTTGCAAGATCGGTGAGCGTGCGAGCGACACGATGCGGAGCCTCGTAGCACACGACGGTTCGCGGCTCGCGAGCGAGTTCCAGCAAGCGTTGATCGCGAGCCACGCCCTTGCGCGGCAGGAACCCTTCGAATACGAACCGTGCCGTCGGTAAACCCGATGCGACCAGTGCCGCGATCACTGCGGAAGGGCCTGGCACCACGAGCACTGCGTGGCCCGCCGCAGCAGCTGCCGCGACGAGACGTTCGCCAGGGTCGCTGATACCCGGCGTGCCGGCATCCGTCACGATCGCGATGCGCTCCCCCGCGTCGAGACGATCGAGCAACTTCGGTATCGCGCCGTACTCGGTGTGATCGTTGACGAGGCACAGCTCGCGGGCGCGGACCCCGGCGTGCTGCAGCAATCGACCCGTTCGGCGGGTGTCCTCGCAGCACACCACATCGGCCCGTGCCAGCTCCTCGATCGCGCGTGGCGCGAGGTCACCGAGGTTGCCGATCGGCGTGGCTACGAGCACGAGCGTGCCCCGACCGATCATGCGCGGACCTCCACGATGTCGCCCGGTCGCAGGCCCCACCTCGCGAACGATCCCGCCTCGGCCTCGACCACCGATGAGGCTCGGAGAACCGGCAGACAGATCCGATTCGGGTTCACCGACGCCGTGCGAAGCACCAGCATCGACGAATCGCAGTAGGCGACATCTATCGGGAAGCGAACCCCGAACGTGTGGATGGCTCGGGTGCGCCACAGCACGAGCGCGCCGTCGATGCCGTCCCGGCCGATGAGCCCGCGGCGACGTTCGGCTCGCGTCGCGGCAACCTCGATGCTCGCAAGCACGTGATCCTCGACGACCAGCCACGGCATGCCCGCAGCGTATTGGAAGGCTCGCGTCCACCACCACCCCGCCATCGTCCTGCGAGCCGCGGCGAGGAGGACCCTTGAAGCACGTCAATCGCGAACACTGCTTGACGAGCGAACACCTGTTCGTCATGCTGGGACGATGTGCGCGATGCCGGCCAACCTCAGACCGCGCCGACGCGACAGCCACCGTCGATGTCGAGCACCCGGTTGATCCGGCCGAAGACGAGGCAAGAGCCGACACACAACGTCAGGTCCACGATCTCCGCATCGGTGAACTGTTCATGCATCTCGATCCAAAGATCGTCGCCCATGGCGAGATGGTCCGACGCGAACCGCGTCGCATAGTCGGCGCAGAGCCGTTCGCGTGTGCTCAGCGTGGCGAAGCGGCGAGCGAGCACACAGGCGTAGAAGTCTTCAGGCAACGATGCCGGATCGTTCGGGTTGCCGCGTGCCGCGGCAGCAGACCGCCACGAGAGGCACAGCTCGCAGTCGTTCACACCGGCGATGCTGATCCGCGCGGACTCGTACTCGCGAAGCGACAACATCGAGCCGGCCATGACCGCCGAAGAGAAGGCCATGGCGGCCGCGCCCGCCGGTCCGGCCAGCGCCCACACGTGGGTGCGTGGATCGTGACCCGCCGGGATCGAGACACGTGGCATGTGAACCTCCATTGCCACCCGGTGCGGCATCGAACAGATGTTAGGAGCGCCGACCTCGCCCAGCTAGGACCTTCGGCCCATTGCACGGCCGGTGGGTTTCGAATCCGCACGAACGGCACAACGGGTTGAACGATAGGGCGGTGTTGGATGTCCCGAAGTCGGTGGATATTGGGCGTTCGACACCTCAGCAGCTCTGGACGATGCGCACCACGAGCCCATGCCGAACCCACCTGTGTGCCGGCCGAGCGGAGGGCCGGACTGCTTCTGCTGGCGTGCGCACTATGGCTGGCAACGCTCGCCGTCGTCGTCACGATCGCCGCGTGTGGCGACGGCGCACCGGCTGGCGTCCAACTCCTGACCCACAAGTACAATCAGGCACATGATTTATCATGACCGCTCTCCCGCCGATAAAGACCTGTGAATCGCACACAGGTCATCCAGTTCACGCGTGCGGGCCGCGGCACCTTGGCCGCGCCGGCATTGGTGATGGCCACGCTCGCCGCTGGCGCGATCCTCGCCGGGCACGGTGCGGGCATCAACGTGCTGCGGCTCACCCGTGACCCCTCCGCGATCCACTATGGCCGGCCGAGCGACGGCGCGATCTCCCTACTCGGCGTCGTCTGCTGGGCCGCGTGTTTCGGTGGCCTCGTGGTCACCGCGCTGGCCCGCCGGGCACTCGGCGATCACGAGCGGTTCCGGGCCTTCCTCGCCAACGCCGGGTTGGCTTTGATGCTGTGCCTCGACGATGCCCTGCTCATTCATGAGACTGCCGGCCGCATCGGAGATGTGATGCGAGTCGGGATCCTCGCGGTCTATGGGCTCGTCGCGGCGAAGTGGCTCGCCGTCAGCAAACCGTGGCGAGACCGCGCGGCGTTTCCCGCCGTCGTCGTGTCACTTGGCCTTCTCGCCGCGTCAGCGCTCCTCGACCTCGTCGACGACTTGACCGACCAAGCCTCCGATGGTTTCGGGAACGTCCTCGACGACGCGCTGAAAATCGGCGGTATCGCGGCCTTTGCGGTCTGGGCAGCCGGATCGATCTGGACCGCGTTGTCCTCGCCCGCCGTCAGCCCCCCTCAGTCGTATTGACGCTGGGCGCAAATGAGGCACCGCGGCTGAAGGTGCTCGAACCACATCGACCCGAGGACACACGCGCCGCGTGGCCGAAGACGCCGCGAGGTTTCAGCGGTGTAGTGCGACGGATGGCCTCATCGTTGCGCGTTGTCGGCGTCGAGGTGGTGGTGCCGGCGCGCACCGGTCAGGCACGCCGAATCGAACTTCATTTCAGTGACGCATGTGACGGTTGTGACGGTCGTTCCTCTGTTCCAGCTTTGGAAAAAGAAGAGAGAAGAGCCGCCGAACAAGAAAGCCGCCACAAAGACAACCGTCACTACCGTCACCATCGTCATCGCCATCGCCGTCGCCGTCGCAATGTGCGACATGCCGAGAACCGACCACGGCCCGTGACGGAAGCGACGTCCCGCGATGTCTCAAGTGCTGGACGGCCCGACGATGACCGACCGCAACGCGTCACCTCGAGGAGTGCGAGTCGGGGCTGACCGACGACCGGCGACGTGCCAGGATGATCGTCTGCTCTGCGACGGGAGACCCATGAAGTTCACGATCGAACGTGACCGCTATGAAAGCGAGGCGGATGCGGTTGCCGCCTTCACCGCCGAGGGGTGTAATACCCTCACGGTCGATTTCGCTGCGCAGACCAACGGCGATCACTGGCACGACTTTGCGTCTCGCACGTGCATCGTGGCCGGGCGGCTCTTCCTCACCGATTCCGACAGCGGCGAGGAGTACGAACTCGGTCCGGGCACAGTGATCGTTGCGCCCCCACGGGTCGTGCACCGCGAGGTGACCGACGGCTACCGGGCGGTGATCGCGCTCGACGTCGACGTATCGACGCTGAGCCAACCGATCCTCAAGGCTCCGGCTGATCTGCACGCGTGACACGGTGCAGCGCGTGCTCGCCTCGTGAGAACGCGCAATCTTGTCCCCGAGCTTGAACCCGACGACTCCGATCGGGAGCGAGCCCGTTCGGGCATTGCCCGCTGCCGAGCCGTTCTATAGAAGCTCCGAACCCCCGCTGAACTGAGGGAGCACGCATGAACGCCAAACGAAATACCAGAGCCGCCTTCGCCGCCTACGAAGCCGCACGTGCCGCGGCCGACGCTGCTGCCGACGCCGTCTACCCTGCCGCCTTCGCCGCCTACGAAGCGGTACGTGCCGCGGCCCACGAAGCCGCACCTGCCGCCCACGAAGCCGTACGTGCCGCGGCCCACGAAGCCGCACGTGCCGCCGCCTTCGCCGCCTACGAAGCCGCATTTGCCGCGTACCTCGAGGACGTCGTCTCCGAAGCCGCCGCCCGAGCCGAAGCCGTCTACGAAGCCGCCGCCCGAGCCAAAGCCAACCGGCCAAACCGTTTCTTTCGTCGGAAGCATGAACCCCCGGCTCCGTGAACCCCGTGTCTCTCGCGGAGTGAGATGTCGCCTGCTACGCGTGGTATTTGGCGGATTCCGACGGCACACGAGCGTGACACGCTCGTGACACAAGACGTCGGAAACTGACGTCAGCCGACGTCAGACAGCAAAAGGCAATACCGCAGGCCAGAGCGCATAGCTACCCCATCGCTGAAGGTCGCAAAACGCCCGGTCACACGTTGAAGCGGAACTCCATGGTGTCGCCGTCCTGGACCACGTAGTCCTTGCCTTCGCTGCGGATCTTGCCCTGTTCCTTGGCCGCAGACCAGGAGCCGATCGCGAGGAGCTCGTCCCACTGGATGGTCTCGGCGCGGATGAACCCACGCTGGAAGTCGGTGTGGATGACGCCCGCGCACTCGGGGGCCTTCGCCCCGGCGCGGAACGTCCACGCACGGGTCTCCTTCTCACCCGTGGTGAGATACGTCCGTAGCCCGAGTGCGTGATAGGCGGCGCGGATGAAGCGGGGTAGTGCGCCCTCGCCGAGCCCGAGCCCTTCGAGCATCTCGGTGCGATCCTCGTCGGACAGCTGCGACGCTTCGGCCTCGAGTTGGATGCACGCGCCGACCACGTCGTCGATCTGCAACTCGGCCTTGACCGGCGCGACGATGGCGTCGAGATCGGCCAGTTGATCCTCGCCGACGTTGACCACGGCGAGCACCGGCTTGTTCGTGAGCAGGAACACCGGCTTGAGCAGCTCGCGTTGCTCGGCAGTGAGCTTGCTGCGATACACGGGCACGCCACGCTGCAGGGAGTCGACGGCGGCTTCGAGCGCCGCCACCTCGTCGAGGACCGCCTTGTCGCCCGCCTTGGCCATGCGGCGCCGCTTGTCGAGCTGCTTCTCGGCGCTGTCGAGGTCGCCGATGGCGAGCTCGATCTCGAGGACGCCGAGCGCATCGAGCGGATCGGACGGGCCGGGCACGTCGTCGTCAGGGAACGCCCGTAGCACGTAGACGATGGCATCGACCTCGCGGATGTTGGCCAGGAACCGGTTGCCCAGCCCCTCCCCCTTGTGCGCGCCCTCGACGAGCCCGCCAATGTCGGTGAACTGCACGCTCGCGTGGATGACCGACTTCGACTTCGAGAACGCAGCGAGTTGATCGACCCGGTCGTCGGGGACCTTGGCGACCCCGACGTTGGGGTCAACGGTCGCGAAGGCGTACGGCGCGGCGAGCGCACTGGCGCCCGTGAGCGCGTTGTACAAGGACGACTTGCCGGCGTTTGGGAGACCGACGAACCCGAAGCGTTCCACGAAGGAGGGAGGCTACGAGCTTTCGCCACCGTCCACGTGGGAAGAGGGCCACCTCATTAGACTTCCCCGATGGCAAAGATCACCTCTCTCGATTTTGCACTGCTCGGCGATATCGCAGTCGCCCAACAGACCGCCACCGCAGCGCTGACGCACCACAAGTTCAAGCTCACGTGGGCCGATCCGCACTCCGCGACCGCGGAACGCGG
>Ga0114966_10000532_pt1 | contig 36257 bp, 24 predicted proteins | sample M_130207_XF_Meta_FD_87029 | JGI IMG/M metagenome (GOLD analysis project Ga0114966, IMG submission 87029) | Freshwater microbial communities from Lake Montjoie, Canada to study carbon cycling - M_130207_XF_MetaG | ecosystem: Environmental > Aquatic > Freshwater > Lake | place: Lake Montjoie... | reverse complement strand
TATTTGTTTTAATAAAATTACACTTGAAGATATAAATAAATTATTAATGTTTAATTTAGGTACAGGGGAGTGTGATTTATATTCAAAAAGTGAAATGATGAATAGTGGCGTTATTTATTTACCTAACAATTGTAATATAGATTATGATTTTGTATATAATCTTTTTAATACATATAATTTTAATGAATGGATAAATTTTGAAAAATTTTGGAATATTTTATACTATAAACAATTTACAAATTTTGAAGAATCTATTAATTATAATAAATATATAGGAAAATACAATTTTTTTAAAACTAATTATATACCAAATAATTTTATAGAGAGTATAAGAACAAAAGATTTTTATGTTAAGAATAATCCAAGTATAGTTCATGTTTGTGGTTCAAGAGGTGCATCACAATGTTTAGAAATTATGACTTCTTTAAAAAATTTAAAAATAACAGAAGAATCCAGCATCATATATGAGACTTTGCCAATTTTATAATTTAAAATTTAGTAAAAGTATTTTGAATATCTTTTTGTTTGTAATATTCAATTGTTAAATTAACTCCATCATCTAAATTGACTTTAGGTTCCCAATCAAGTAATTCTTGAGAAGTATTATTATTCATAAAACCTGAATCAATATTTTCTTCTCCTAATCTTGGTTTTATAATATTTATAGAACCTTTTCCAATTTTATTTATTATAATCTCACCAAATTCAGAAGTTAATAATTGTTTTCCTGAACCTATGTAAATGTCTCTTCTCTTGTTAATTTTATCAATATTTTTTATAGATTTACAAAAAGCATCAGCAACATCAGAAACATAAATTAAATCTAAATTTTTATTTCCCCACACTTCTAATACTTCATTTTGTAATGATTTATATATAAACATTGGAGCAATTTTAATAATTTTAGTACTTTGGCGTGGACCATAAACATTAAAAATTCTTAATAACCCACATTTTACATTATATTTATTAGCATAACCTAACGCAAATTCAGCAGAACATGTTTTGCTTATTGTATATGGTGATAACCATCTTGAACCTACATCAACAGTAATAATATTACAGTTGATTTTTCCGCATGCTTCATATACATTATTTGCTCCTTGAATATTCACTTTTACTGTTTCATTTGGGTAATCCCAAGTTTCTGTTGTTCCTAATATACCAGCTAAATGAATACAAAATTCTGGTTTATTTTTTTCAAAAATTTCATTAATTAAATCAGAATTGTTTATATCTGCTAAATAATATGTTACGTCTTTATTTACAAAATTTTTTACTATATCTAAAACTATTACATCATAACCTTCAACTACTAGTTTGTCTACTAAATAAGAACCAATAAATCCACAACCTCCAGTTACTAAAATTTTTGTCTTAACTTCCGTAAAAATCATTATAATATATAAAATATTATTTTTTCTGTTATTACCCGAAAAATAATTTTGAATATAATCTAGAACAATTTAAAAATATTAAAAATAGAAAATATGATGATAATATAATTTGATGATTCTAGATTATTAGGCAAAATGGTTTCATTAATCCATCAAAAATAAATATCTAATATTTTTACATTTTTATTTAAATAAATACAGGTGTATCAAAATTTACAAAAGTTCCACACGAAAATTGTGGTATTTGTGTATATTGTGATTTTTTCAATAGATCCCGCATTTTTTTAACAAGCTCTCTCCAGCTACAACCAGGTTTATCTTTTAATCCTTCTAATAAAGACCATATCATCGCACCATTTGCCTTGCCATTAATAACAGCATCTGCGCTGGTTTGCTGGTCAGTACAACCACTAATCATAAATACATTGCCATTTGTTTCCAAATCTTTTGAATTTTCAGTATATGTATCATAATTAAGACTGTCTAAGTATTGATATTTTAAATCTAGTACTGAACCACTAAAACAACTATCAAATAATGCAAATAAAGTAACGTCGGACTTCAAATAGGTTTGAATTAATGATTTAAGTTCGTCATCTAGAATGCCTTGTAAATCACAAGATACTATCATTTCATCATAACCATTTCTTTCATCGCCATTTCTATCTATTGTGTATGACCCGTGACCACTATATACGAAAACTAATAAATCACCTGCTTGTGAATTAATAAGTAAGTTTTTGAATTCAGTTAATATATTTGTTCGTGTAGCTTTTTTAGAAGTTAAATCTGTTATAATGTTAATATTGTTGTCTGTAAATCCTTCTTTAATTATTCTCTCTTTAATACAATTTACGTCATTAATACATCCATATAGTGCATTTTGTGTTCCAGTGTAATTGATTCCAATTAATAATGCCTTTTTATTGTTTTTATTATTACTAATATTTATTTGCTTAGGTGTAAAATTTTGTATATTTGTAACAGCTTGTGTAAGGGAAATTTTTAATGTATTTATATTTGTGTTATATTGTGTAATTAAATTATTAATATTAGTTTGTTTTACAGTTTGACTCATAAATCGTGCTGACTGAATATTTCTAACATTATTAACTAGAGCTACGTATAAACGTGATACATTAGTATTGTAAATGTTTTGAAATTCACTTATTCTATTTTTCTTGTAAATATCTAATTCTGGGTTCATTTATATAATGTATTTGTAATTTTATTATTACAAATATATTAAATACCACATTAAAAATTGATTTATTTATTTTTAGTATATTTTTATTCTTATAAAATTGGTTATAATATATAAATTACTCATCTAAACAGCATGTTTTGTAAATAAGGGATGTAACCTTATATGGGTCCATATTTGCCGGCGGTCTTCTATCTTCAAAATATCCTCGACCATCCTTTACACATTGTGTCGGTATCCTTACCGATGTATTTCGTGTTCCCACCCCAAAAGAAAACTTATCGTAACTAGATGTCTCATGTAACCCAGTCAATCTTTCACGATTTCTTTCGTCACCATAAGCCATAATATGTTCGTCATGATTCTTTGATAATTTATCCATGCGTTTGTATATTTCTTCAATTCCATTTTCTCCCATCGTAAATTGATCGCTGTAATTTGTATGACATCCACTACCATTAATCCTTTTATCCGGCTTAGGATCATAACAAATAGTATAACCATATTTTTCTGCGATTCTTTCTAATAAATAACGAGCTACATAAAAATTGTCGCCGGCATTAATACCGTAACAAATGCCAATTTGATACTCCCATTGATTCGGCGACACTTCTTGATTTGTACCGCCTATTTTAATATTTGCTTTTAAACAAGCAGTTAAATGTTCTTCAACAATAGTTCTTTGTAAAGCAATATCTTCCATTAATGGTGAATAAATATTGGTCCCACAATAATAAATATTTTGGTTTATATCTTCATCTTCAATAAAAGGCATAATATGTTTACCTTTCTTAAAAAAATATTCTATTTCTAGACCGAACCGAGGTTTAAACATACTGTATTCTTCTTTAAATATTTTATTCGCATTATAACGTGAATTTGTGGGCAATGGATTACCATCTGTGTCATATGTTTCACATAAAACAATATAAGCATTTTCTTGTAAAGGGTTTACATAACAAGAAACAGGTTTTAAAATAACTTCAGTATTTCCTGTGCTAGATGCTTGGTCCGTAGATGAACCATCATAATTCCATTCTGGTATTATTTTTGTATCAGAAAAAAAACTAAATTGATTAAATCCTGACAATTCAAGAACTCTTTGCTTGAATCTTAATTCGCTTGCTCCGCCAATCCATAAATAATCAAAAATAATGTTTTGTTTAATGTCCATTTTATATTATAATTTATTTATTGTGTAATCTTTAAATAAATTATTTATATTTTATATAAATTTTTCTTGTATACGTTAATTTGAGAATTAATAAATAATAACCTCTAGGTCCTTAACATTCCAATACTCACAACTTCCATCCGGCAATGGTCTCTTAATAACAAAGGGAATTTTCTTTTCACGCAACTCTAATTCAGCAATTAGATAACCATCAATAATATTTTCAGGAACCTTGACAAGAGGTTTGGCTCCAGATTCAATTTGTTTTGCTCTTTGTCCAATAATCCTTGCTCGTTCATATTTTGTTAAAATTGGTATTGTTTTGTGTAATGGGTCAATAATAATATTATCTTTATCTCTAACAATTCGTGATAAAGATGTAATTTCATCATAATTATGATGAAGACATTCTGGGTGATTATCTAAAATATAATTTTTATTGATATCAATGTCAAATTTTTGTAAATAATTTTCATCATCATCGTCGTCATCATCATCCTCATCATAATCATAACTAGCAGGCATGGCAGGCTGTTTACTCTTTGACCCAGATTTTTTTTTCTGGCTAGGTTCATCGTCATCGTCATCAGGACCTTTAGCCACGCTACCATCATCATCTTCATCAGTATCATCATAATAATCTTCATCCTCGTCACCAGGTCCTTTAACTTCACCATCTATAATCACAGAATTATTATCATCTTCATCTAAGTCATCTTCCTCTTCATTTTCATTTTCATTTTCCTCTTCTTCATCACTCTCAATGTCAGCTCCAAAAGTGTTGGTAGTTTTTTGTGGGTTGATCTTAATTTGCTTTTTCAAAGGGTTTTTATTAGTAGTAAATTCTTCATTATCGCTACTATTATAATCTTCTTCTTTGTCAGATTCAATATCGCTCATTGTTACTATATTTACTAAAGATTCTTTTAAATATAAATAATTTCAATTTTCTTTTTAAATAAAAATAATTTTTTGGTAAATTTTTAGTAAATTTTTAATTCTTTATAACAATTCATAATATTTTAGCTTAATTATTTTAGTTATTTTAGTTATTTTAGTTATTTTAGTTATTATCATTATTATTCCATACAGTATCACAAGTAGAACATAAATAAACATATTTAATATTTACAGCATCATATCGTAAGTATATAATTTCACGTTCTTCATTTTCTTTAGCTGATGAACCATGATTTGTTTTACAATCTGGGTTCGGGCATAATATTTTACTAACTCTAGGTAATGTAGGGTCTAATTTTGTGTATTTGTTAATAATATGGTTAAAAGATTGCTCAGTTTTCTTAATTTGAACTTTTGAAACACATAAATTATCGACTGCTAATAGGGAATCTTTATTTCCACATTTTCTACAATAATAAACAAGTTTATTACTATCTTCACTATTTATTTCAATATAATACATATTACTACAGTTAGAACAGAAGTGCATCTTATTAGTATAATATACTTTTATATTATTTATTTATTTCAATTTTTTATAAAATACATTAAAATAAATTATATTTATGAAAATTATGTGAAATAATAATAATAATTTAATAAATATATAAATATATTATGTCTGTTGGTACGACTTTTAGTTTTAATTATGGTACATATACTTTAAATTATACAATTTTAACAATTACACCAGCAAGAAACGTTATTCTTACAGGTGCTCCTGTTTATGGAACTAATTGGGATTTAACTATTCCATCAACAGTTGTATATAGTGGACAAACTTACAATGTAACAGAAGTAGGATATAAATGCTTATCGGATATTGCAAATTTAATAAATTGTGTTATACCTAACTCAGTTAAAAAAATAGGAACATCTATTTTTCAAAGTTGTAGTAATTTGACAAACGTCACTTTGCCAAACGTCACAGGTATAGATTTAAGTGAAGCTGGTGGCATGTTTAATTTTTGTAGTAATATGACAGGTATTACAATTCCACCTAGCTGGACAATAATTCCGTTATCTTTTGCTTATCAGGCTGGTTTTAGAAATGTAAACTTCAGTAGTACTACAGTACTAACACAGATTGTTGAACGATCTTTTATGTATTGTACTAGATTAACTAGTATTACAATTCCAGATTCTGTAAAAATTTTAGGAAAGTTACCTAGTGGGGGAGGGGATGAAGGTGTATTTCATGGGTGTAGTTCATTGGCAAGTGTTATTTTTGGTGTTAGTTCAGGATTAACACTTATTACTTCGAGTTGTTTTACTGGATGTAGTGTGTTAACTTCTACTATTAAAATACCTGATGTTCAACAATTTCTACCTCCGGGTTGTTTCAATGGATGTTCTTTAATGAAATCATTTACCATACCATCCGGTATAACAAGTATTTCTTACGCAGTATTTAGTGGTTCAGGATTAACAACTGTTGTCATTCCTAATCAAGTAACAACTATTGGTGCGGCCGCATTTTCTAGTTGTATTAATTTAACAGGTGTTCAATTGCCTACAGATTTAATATATTCGAATGACTTTACCGCAGAAGATATATTTGTTAATTGTACTGCTTTAACAGGTATTACAGTTCCAGCAAATTGGAAATTTATTCCTAGAAATTTCGTCGACGGATGTTCATCATTAAAGTTTACTAACATACCTTCCGGTGTAACAAGTATTGGTGCTTTTGCTTATAGAAATTGTAGTGTATTAACTTCTGTTCTTACGATACCATTAGGTGTGCCAGATTTACCTAATGGGGTTTTTGAAAATTGTTTTTTGTTAACGTCTGTTACAATACCTAATAGTGTAACAAACATTGGGGATGTATGTTTTCAAAAAGCAGGAATAACAAGCATTGCGATTCCTGACTCGGTTCGTATTATAGGTCCAAGTGGTGGTTATTCTTTTGCGTCTTGTACTTCTTTGAAAAGTATTTCTTTTGGGGTTAATTCGTTATTAACACAAGTTGGTAATATATGTTTCTGGGGTTGTAGTACGTTAACGTCTATGAATATACCTACTAGCTTAAAATATCTTCCTTATGGTTTTCTGTCATTATCAAGATTATTACCATCGATTATTATACCTTCAGGTGTAACAAGTCTTGGTCTTGGGTGGATTCATAGTTCAGGAATAACAACGATTGTAATTCCTGATACAGTAACAAGTATAGGTGAAAATGCCTTTGGTGATTGTCAAAATTTAACAGGTGTTCAATTACCATCAAGTATAACATATGTAGCAAATCCATCATATTCGCTTGATTTTACTGCCAACGGCGCATTTGCTAGCTGTATATCTTTAAGAAGTATTACAATTCCCAATACTTGGAATTGGATTCCACAAGGTTTTTTAAATGGATGTCTAGTATTAAAGTCTGCTAATATACCATCCGGTACAACAAGTATTGGAATAGCTGCTTATGCGAATTGTGGTGTTTTAACTTCTATTCTTACCATACCGAGCGGTGTATCACTATTGCCTCAATATTGTTTCAATAATTGTAACTCTATAACTTCTATTACAATACCTAATAGTGTAACAAGTATTGATCTTGGATGTTTTAATAATACAGGACTTAAAAATATTATAATACCATCTTCAGTAACAAATATTGCTCAATCAAATTTTAATAATACTAGTACTTTTAAATATGCACTTTTCACAGGAAATATACCAGCTACTATTGGTACTGATACTTTTACAAATCCTTATGATACCGCATATTATTTTACAGGAGCCGCAAATACAGCAAATTTGTCAAAGTTCACAACTAGTGTAGCTTTAACGCAAAGTTTTAGTGTAAACAGTATTAATTATAATTTTACAAATAATTTGGATGATAGTGGTAATATATTTGTTTCAATTACTGGAAATACACTTGTAAACAATACAACCTTATCTATAACTATTCCTGCTAAAGTTACAAATTTAGGTGTAGTTTATAAAGTTCAAAATATTAGTTCAACTGCGTTTCAAAATAAAACTTCTTTAACAACTCTCATAATTCCTGGGACAGTTACTAGCATAGATGCAAACGCATTTTCTGGTTGTACTTTATTATCAAATGTAACATTTCAAGGTGCTATAATACCTAGTATAAGTAGTGGTAATTTTGTAATAACAGGGGATAGAGCATATTATTATAACGGTGCTACAAATACATCAATATTGTCTTCATTTTTTACAAATCAAACAATAATTAATGAACCAATACCATTTATTGATCCACCAATATTTGTAATAGATACGACTTTTACTTTTGATTTTGTAATTTATAAAATTTTATCAAATGATCCATATACAGTAGCAATTACAGGTTCTTCTGGTTCTCCATCTAACTGGGTTTTAACTATTCCATCAACAGTTACATACAGTTTCGTACCTTTCACTGTAACAAAAATTGTAAACATTGGTTATAGTAATACAAATTTAGTAAGTGTTACTATTCCTGATTCAGTAACAAGTTTTGGTTGGGGTACATTTTATGGCGCTTCTAATTTAACAAGTGTTCAATTGCCAGCAAATTTAATATATTCGGCTGATTATACTGGTCAAAGTGCATTTGAGGCTTCTGGTTTAAGAAGTATTACAATTCCAGCAAATTGGACTTTTATCCCAATAAATTTTCTACACGTAACTCTTCTAACAAAAGTAATATTTAATAGTAATACAAATTTAAAATATATTGATAGTGGTGGGTTTTCGAGATTGGCCACAAATAGCATTAGACTACCATCTTCGCTCACTAGTATTGCTCACGCAGCTGTCAATGATTGTAAATATGTTCTTTTCATGGGTAATATACCATCATCAATAACTACTAGTGAAAATTTTATAAATACTTCTGATACCGCGTATTATTTTACAGGAGCCACAAATAGAGAAATTTTACCTTCATTTTTCTCAACTACTGTAGCGTTAACACAAAATTTTACAGTGGATAATATTAATTATAGTATTATAGATATAGATGATAGTGGTAATTTATATGTTTCCATTACTGGGAATACAATTACAATCAATAGTTTATCTATTCCTTCTAGTGTTACAGATTCAAGTATAGTTTATACAGTAATTAGTATTAGTTCAAATGCGTTTCAAAATAAAACTTCTTTAACAAGTGTTACAATTCCTGCTACAATTAGTAGCATAGATACAGGAGCATTTTCTGGTTGTACTTCATTAACAATTGTAACGTTTGATGGTTCTGTAATACCTAGTATAAGTTCTGGTAATTTTGGAATAACAGGGGATACAGTATATTATTTTTCAGGTGCCTCAAATGCAACAATATTGTCTTCATTTTTTACAAATGTTGTAGTGAGATTAAGAAATTTCTCAACTACTGTTGGAAATGTTACATATAATTTCATTAGTTCGTCTGGTTTAAATATTTCTATTAGTAGCGTAGCATCTCCTGCTACTGTTACTAGTGTATCAATCCCATCTACTGTTACAAATTCCGGAACAGTATTCAAGGTAACAGACATAATTAACTTTGTATTTTCAAGTTCTTCTAACTTGACAAATATTACAGTTAATTCATATTTACCTAATTTTAGAAATGGATTTTTTGGTATTAATAATACAGAATTACAAATTAATTTTAATTATACTGGTTCTATTCCTACAGCTGCGTGTATAGGTATGAATAAAATGACTAGTATTACTATACCATCTACAATAACAAGTATTGAACCAAGTGCATTTCAAGATTGTGCTGGCTTAAAAAATATGGTTATACCAAGTTCAATAAATAGTATAGGCAGTAATACATTTAAAGGGTGTAGTGGTTTAACGAGTCTTACAGTTAATTCATATATACCGAATTTAGCTTATGGATTGAATGGTCTTGATAATAAAAATTTACAAATTAATTTTATTTATACAGGTCCTATACCAGACGGTTCGTGTTATAGAAAAAGTAATGTAACAAGTATTACAATTCCACAAACCATATCAGCTCTTGGCAGAAGTATATTTGATGGATGTTATGCTTTGAATACTGTAACGTTTACAGCTACTTCAGGAATAAAAATATTTCCCAATAGATTATTTAATAAATGCTCAGGTTTAACAAGTATTACAATTCCATCATCCGTAACAAGAATTGACAATAATACTTTTACACTTTGTTCTTCTTTAAAAAGTATTGTAATTCCGTCTTCAGTTACAAGTATTGGTCAATACACATTTAGTAATTGTAGTGGATTAACAAGTATTGTAATTCCGTCTTTAGTTACAAGTATTGGTCAATATGCATTTAGTAATTGTAGTGGATTAACAAGTGTAACGTTTTCAAGTACAACAGCATTACTTAGAATCGAGAATTTTGCTTTCCAGAATTGTGTTAATTTACCAACAATTATAATACCAAAATCAGCTACTAATGTAAACGCAAATGTATTTGCAGGTTGCACAAAATTAACAAGTATAACTATTTCAGCTTAATAAATTCTAAATTGTATTCTAAATTGTATTCTTACATTCAATAAGTTTATTCCGCAACAATTCATAATCAATTATGACATTCATAGTATAATAATTTGTGTGAAATACCGGTTTTTCTTTAAAAATTTCACTAGAAATCTGTTTATCTACAAATTCTAACAATTTCTCATAATTTTTCAAAAAATTCTCTTTCACATAGGTATAAAAAATATCAAATTTATCATTATAAATACCAGTTTTTTTGTTAACAATATCACAAACCGCAATTTTAATATTACAATGTTCCACAATTTGTGTATACTTATTAAAATCTTGATGTGTTTTTGAAACACCAGGTTCATTTAATAATGGGTCTTTACATAAAAGAGTACATAATGTTAATAAAACAGTCCTAATTGATTGACACGATGTCCACTGCTCACCTCGCCACGTATTTAATAAAGAAATACATACTTTACCACATTTATATAAATTAGGATTGAACCTAATATTTTCACCATTTGTACAATATGTTACCTTTGGGGGTTTATATGGATAATCCGTTGGAAAATTCAATTCAAAAAAAAAATTACCGCCAAAATAAGGCGTGTCTGAAGGCCCAATAATTAAAGCATACCCTTTTAACATATCACTATCGTCGTGCGTGTAATAAATACCGTTATCAGTTAGAGGATTTTTATAAATATCCTTTATATCCTTCAATAACTTTTGGATAGTATCTTTTGAAACAATTGTAGTCATAGTTATAAATATTTATATTTATATTTTTATATCAATTTTACAAAGTATTATAATAACAAAAATTTTAAATTAAAATTAAAATTAAAATTAAAATTAAAATTAAAATTAAAATTAAAATTAAAAATTTCATTTTTATTATATAAAAAAAATGAAATAGAATAATATCTATATATTATATTAATATGAATAAAATGACAAGTAACAACTCACAATTTCCAGACCTAAACACATTTTTATCAAATCATAATGCTAACGATACAAAACCAGGCGTAAAAAATACACACACAAGAATCCCTGATTCAAATTTAAATATACACCCTGGCTCGTATTACATTCCAAAAGAAGAAATAGCATTATTTCATACAATATATTATGAACACATATTTGTAAAAAAAAGAAAAGAATATTTAACAGAACGTCAATTAACAGACAATGGCCCTTTATTAATAGATATAGATTTAAAATATGATTATGATGTTACTGAAAGAAAACACAATAAGCATCATATTATTGAAATGATATCTTTATATTTGGATGAACTTAAGACATATTATGTTTTTGACGAAAATACAAATTTTGACGTGTTTGTCTTTGAAAAACAAAACGTAAATAGGTTAGAAGAAAAAAATATCACAAAAGACGGCATTCATCTTTTATTTGGGATTCAAGTAGACCGAATTATACAAGTAATGTTACGAGAAAAGATGCTAACTATTTTACCAGATACATTTAGCGATTTACCTGTAAAAAATAGCATTGACGATATATTAGATAACTCAATCACAAAAGGTTCAGCACCGTGGCAAATGTACGGTTCTAGGAAGCCTGGTCACGAAGCATATGAGTTAACACAACATCATAATATTACATATGATGAATCTGATGGACAATTTATGTTGAATGAACAATCAGTTAAATTATTTGATTTAAAAAAGAATTTTATTAAATTGTCGGCTCATAATGAAGAAAATCCTAAATTCGAAATTAACCCTAAAATACAAGATTTATATAATAAGAAATTAGAGGAAAGTAATCGAAAAAATAGTTTGACTGATTCAAAACTCAAAAAAACGTATAGTAGAAACAAATTAAATTTATTAAATATTGAGGATGAAGATGAAAGTGATACTATTTCATTAAATGATATAACAAATAAAGATATTTTGAATCGAGCTGTCGAAAATATGTTAAGTAAATTGACTATATCTGAATACGAAATCAAAGAAATCCATGAATATACGCAGATTTTACCTGGAAAGTACTATGAACCAGGTTCACATTTACTAAATCGGCAAGTAGCGTTTGCGTTGAAACATACAGATGAAAGATTATTCTTATCGTGGATTATGCTTAGAAGTAAAGCAACTGATTTTGACTATAAAACTATACCGACGCTGTATTATGATTGGAAGAAATATTTTAACGTATCTAAAGAAGGCGTCACAAAGCGGTCGATTATGTATTGGGCAAAGCAAGATGCTTTTGACGAATATGAAAAGGTTAAGCTTAAGACAATTAATCATTATATAGAGCAAACATTATCAGGTCAAGCTGAGTATGACGTAGCAAAAGTCTTATATCAAATGTATAAAGATAAATACGTTTGTGTAAGTTATGATAAAAAAGGTATATGGTATATATTTAAGAAACACCGATGGGAATTAGATAGAGGTCTCACAATAAGAAATGCTATTTCAGAAGAATTGTATAATATCTATTATTCAGTGCGTGATTCTTATGATAACAAATTAGAAGCAGAAGAAGATAAAAATATTAAGGCAGAGATGCAGACAAAAATATCGACAATTAGTGGACTGCTATTGAAATTAAGAAAAACAAATGATAAAAATAATATTTACAGGGAAACTATGGAAATATTTCACGATGCGAATTTTGTTAAGAATATGGATACAAACAAATATTTATTATGTTTCAATAATGGTGTAATTGATTTTAAGAACAAGGTTTTTAGAGATGGTTATCCTCAAGATTATATTACAAAAACTACGGGTGTGAATTATGTTGAATACAATCCCGAGAATCCAGAAATTAAAAAAATTAGTGAAGATATTTTATCATTTATGGAAAAGTTGTTCCCAATTGCTGAATTGAATAGATATATGTGGGACCATTTAGCATCTTGTTTAATTGGTACAAATATGAATCAAACATTCAATGTTTATTTTGGCAGTGGTAGTAATGGTAAATCGATATTGACTGATTTGATGACGCAAACCTTAGGTGAATATAAGGGAACCGTTCCAATTACATTAGTAACTGAAAAGCGAAATAGTATTGGCGGAACATCATCTGAAATTATGCAATTAAAAGGTATAAGATATGCTGTTATGCAAGAACCGACAAAGGGTGTAAAGTTAAATGAAGGTATTATGAAAGAGTTGACCGGTGGTGACCCGATTCAAGGAAGAGCTTTATATTGTGAAAGTGAAACATTCGAACCTCAATTTAATCTGGTAGTCTGCACCAACAATTTATTCGAAATCGGTAGTAATGACGATGGTACATGGAGACGTATTCGAAAATGTGATTATTTATCAAAGTTTGTGGATGAAGGCGAAGAGCATACGGATGATACTCCATATGTGTTTACGAAGGATAAATCTTTAAAGGATAAATTGCCTAAGTTTGCTCCAGTGTTTGCTAGTATGCTTGTAAAGCGTGCTTTCGAGACAAATGGTGTTGTTATTGACTGTGATATTGTGATGGAAGCATCGAATAAATACAGAAAAGGTCAGGATCATATTGCTGCGTTTGTTACTGAAAATGTCTGTAAGACTGGTAATACTAAGGATTTAATTAAGAAGACTGAGTTAGTGAATCAATTTAAGTTCTGGTTCCAACTTGAGCAAGGACAGAAAAATGTTCCTAAGGCGCAAGAGTTGTATGATTATATGGATAAGAAATTTGGTCTTCATAAGTCAACTGGTTGGCATTGTGTAAAGATAATTTATCCTGAAGCGACTGATGAGATGAATGATTTACAAGGTAATGATAATTGAATTTTATGAATTTTATGAATTTTATGAATTTTATGAATTTTATGAATTTTATAAAAATGATTTAATTTATAAAATTATGAATTAATAATAAAAATATTTTTTTATTTTTATTATTTTCTTTTCTTTTCTTTTCTTTTCTAAAGGTCTAATATATGAGTGAAATTATTAAAAATAAATTATATTTGGGCGATGGTTTCGATGCGAATGATGAAGCTTTTATACAAAATAATAAAATTTCTTGTATAATTTGTGTTGCTGAGAAATTGAAAATTAATAATACAAATTTGAATGTAAAAGTATATAATTATGAATTAACGGATGATTACAATTGTAATATTTTACTCTATTTTGATGAAATTTGTGATATTATAAATAAAGAAAATATTGTATTAGTTAACTGTGTGGCTGGAATAAGTAGGTCATCCACAATTGTCATTGCTTACATAATGAAAACTTATAAATTAGATTTAAAAAATACGTTTATTGGTGTAAGAAATGAAAGAAATAGAATATGTCCTAATAAAAATTTTATGAAATGTTTATTAGATTATGAGTTACATCTATTTGGTAAAAATAGTTTAACCTATGAAAAATGTATTACATTATTTTATTATACTTAAACAATTATTTTAAAAAATTAAGTATAAATGTGTTCTATTTCTATATATTTTTATAAACATTTTTGGGTAACAATTCAATGGTTTTATTATACAAATGTATGATTTGTGTTAATAACCACGCTGAAATAAATGGATAAATAATTAGTAAAACTAAAATTACTATTTTTATTTTAATAGATAAATTGGAAGGCATTACAAAACAACAAACGATAAATGAAACAACCACAATAGCATAAATTACAAAAATAATAATATAATATTTTTTTAAAGAGTCGATTCCTTGTTCTTCATAATATGTTTTCCTATCATTTGTGACAATATCGCTCTTCATAGTTTTTAATTTATTTTCTAGTTCAATATTTTCTTTCAAATAACGGTCATAGTATTCATATATATTATTTAAATTTATTAATAAACCATTATACGTATTAACATTCCTTTTTTCATCACTAATTATTTTATCTATATCTTGTTGTATAGTGGTTGTTATTTGTTCTGCTTTCGCTTCTAATTCATTCTCTTTATATTCAAGATATGCTGGTTCACCTTCTAAATATACAAGATAATTTTTATATGATGTCTCTACTTGTGTTGGTGCTGTTATAAGATTTGTTTTTGCTGCTAAATATGTTTGTTTTAATTGATTCAATGTTTTCTGTTTTTGACATTCAGCATCACAACTTAATGCTGAAGTAGCTTTATCTATAAAACTATTTATGCTATTTTGTTGACTACTTTGAATATTGTTCATTGTTTTTTTATATTTAGCGTTTTCTTGAGATAATTGCTCATTTTGTTTTTTTAATTCATCATAATTGTTTTGACAACTCATACTATACTATACTATACAATTATAAGATTTTTTAAAAATTACCAAAATTTAGAACTATTTCGTGGTTTAATATTATTCCCTAAAATGACATCCGATTTATTATAATTAGCAGCGTGCTTAGTAAAAATATCAGATACAAAGGATTCAGTGTTTGTAGTAGTGCTACTGCTTGTATCTGTAGTACTACTTGTATCTGCACTTGATGCAGTTGTTATACTTGTGGAAGCAGTTGAATTATTAACTTCACATTTATTAGCGCTCGCATCATAAGTTAACCCAGTTGGACAACAAGCTTCACCCATACAAGTTCCACTGCTACCGTTGCTACTTGCCCATGGGTCACTACCGTCACTAGGATTCGCAGCAGGGGCGTTTTTAGCGTCAAAATACCAGTTATATTCTTGATAATTCATAGAATCACGCGACATAATAGATAAGAACTTTTTCCACAAAGAGTATGAACCTATAACTCCTACAATTATAACTAAAATATAATAAATAGAATCAGGTAATATACCCTTATTTTTCAATACAGAAAATATAAGAACCGGAATTAAAATATAGATAATATTTTTCATTAGATCACTATGTTCAGCATATTTTTGCCCGTAATAATTATTAATTTCTACAAGACGGATTTTGTTGTTTTTTTCTTCTTCTAATAATTCTAAACGTTTTTTCGCCTTATTTAATTCTTGCTCAACAATTTCAATAGCTTTTGTTTGTTCTACTAACGTATTTGTAGAATTAGATAAAGAAGATTTAAAAAAATCGTTCACACCGCCTAACGTTTGATATAAATTGACACGCATATTAGAAATATTATTGATTTTACTAATCATTTGCTGTTGCTGATCTGATGATAAATCAGGTTGATTTTCTAAATTGCTAAACAATTCTTGTTCTAATGTTTGTAAAGATTGAATATCAGTTAATATTTGAGAATTGTTTTCTTCCATATCAGGTAAATTATTTGGTGTTGTATTAGATAAACAACAACTACTTTCACAACAAACGTTTCCTAATCCAGGAACTATTGTAGAACATTTTGATTCACAATTATTATTTGTTTTTGCTTGATTAGATTTACAATATGAGTCATATTTATTATTTCCAATAATAGCACACGAGTTTTGCGTCATTCCTTCATATTGTTTTTTTCCTAAAAATATATAATATACAATTAAACACAAAATTATTATTAATAAGAGTATATCATTATATGTTAATTTATCCCAAAATGCTATAATATTATTCATGTATAATCTATATTGTGAAAAAAGTTAAAATTTATTAATAATATTAATATTAATATTATTATTATTAATTTAATAATTTTAATAATAATTTTATTTATACATTATTCATTATACAATATTCATTGATAATAACACTGTTCCTACGGCTAAAGTAGTCCAAAACATATACTTATAGTTTTGTTGTAAAACAATTATATCACTATCATTTAATATATTTTGAACATTTGTATTTACAGCAGAATTATAAGAATTCAATTTTGCATCTGTCACTTTGTATTGAACTAAATATTTTCCTAATTGTAATGAATCGATCGCCGATTGAGAGGTTACTTTGATATCATTTAAATTTAAATTGCCGTTCAAATTAACTATTCTATTTGCTAAAAGTTGTAGCTTTGTCTGCATTTGTTCCAATTTCGCTTTTTGAACACTATTTATCTTTAAACTATCCATATTTCCACCTACTTGTTTACCAGAACTTACATAATTTTGATACTGAACTGTGTCAATATTTTGGGTTAAAGAACTTACACCAGGAGGCAATGGTTGAACAACTTTATTTCTTATGTAAATGCTAGTATTTGAGTTAGGTTGTCTAGAACTATTAGGATACATCCCAGTTGTTTTGGGATAACAAATATTATTTGTATTATCAAATGTAAAACCCCCACAACTTTGATTATTATTACACGCTGTTTGACAAGTATCAACAGTAGCATTTCCAAAGCTTGCTCCTGATATATTATTTCCAGATGTATCATAACCCGAAATTTTTGTATAAGTAGTTCCTAATTGAATATTTGAATCAGGGTATGTATACAATTTTGAATCCTGGTCTATATAAGATAATTTTTCCATATTACCTGGAACACCTACATTACTCAATTCATATAAAGAATTTGCGGTTAAACCACCGCCAGTATTACCATCAGCCATTTTCTGGCAATTTATATCAGTTTGATAAGTGTACAAGACAAGATTTCCATCTGCTTGCATTATTAAAACTAAATCGCCTTTTGTAGAACTTAAAAATTGACCAGGGTTCAATACAGAAGCGCTTGGCATCCAATTTTGTTTAAATTGATTTTTAGAAGCCACCATTAAAGGGTTTCCTTTTTGTTGTTTACCATTTGTTCCAGTTTGCCATATTAAACCTTGATTATCATTTGGACCACTACCCAAATAAATACACATATTACCATCATCTTGAAGAATTAAAAAATAATTGACAGCTGGTGTTGACGTGCTATATAATGCGTTAGACCAACCACCCCCAGACCACGAACCATCACTAATTTGAGTACAATTTTTAGCTACACCATATTTTTTAGATTGACCTAAATTACTACTGGTAAAACATTGTGCGTTTTGCCCTGATTTTGAATTTTGTAAACCATAATATGTAGCACCAATAGATTCAGCTGCTTGTTGACAAGTATCATTATTGTATTGTTGTTTACCTTTATTGTAAGCAGTCATAGCTCGAGAAGATTTATCCCTATAACATCCTATATAAGTACTAGGTGGTGTGGTATTATTTGGTGTCGAAAATACTGCTGTATCAGTTGAATTATTCACACTTAAAGAACCATTATCAAAACTAGCACTATTTCCTGTTTGATTAGCAGTGTTTGAATTCCATAAAGAGGTTTGACCTGATACCGCGTATGCTATACCATTACTTGTGGGAATAATCGGGTCATTTGATACCGCGCAATAGCCTTGAGATGTATTCTGGTTAACATTTTGTAATGCGAAATATTTATATCCGCCGTCAATTGCTGCTTGTTGACATGTGCCATATGTATATGTTCCATTTGCGTTATTACTACTATTACTTGAAGTAAATGATATATTTGCTAAAGTACTTGTGTTAGAACCTAAAGTTCCAGTAAAAGTTATTTGAAATGGACCACTTGTGGTAATATTAAAAGTTTCTGTATAAGATGTCCAAGAACCCTGAGGTGGATTAACATTAAAAGTTTGTGTTGCTTGTGAAGAATTTGTGCTAGCAACTGTAATAGTAATTGGGTTACTACTACTACTAGCAGAAAAAGATAAAGTATATGTACCAGTTGTTAAATTTAATACTTGATAAATGTATTGATTTGAACCTATTGCGGCACATTGATTACCGCCTGGGTAAGGAATTGGAATATATGAAGCCAGATTAGCATAATTATTTAATATATAAGCATTAAAATACCATCCTGGAACAGCAGTATTTGTACCAAAATAACCTGCATAAGAATTATTAGCTATTTGAGGTTGTGAAAAAGTTCCATTTATTATAGTAATATTACTGGGTGGACTTGGTGTTCCACCTATAAATGTCATTGTTGGATTTCCAGTTGAATTATCAGCATAACAACCTAAATATTTTGTAATTGGATTACTTATGATTGAATTTACGAAAACGTTCTCTCCTTCGTTGCCACAGCTTTGTCCTTGTGTCATTGATGTTCCTACAATTAGTGGTGGAGTAGTAGGTAATTGTGTGCCTTCAGTATAGGTTGAAGAAAATGGTATATTTACATCCACAATTTCTTGTTGTGAAGGGCATCCATTTATACCAGCAGTAGCTTTATAAATTTCAAAATTAGTGTATGGTTTTGCTACACCTTTATTAGTAACATAGCAAATTGTTCCATCAGTAAACTTAATATTTTTGCTTATATATGGATTATTTGAACCGGTTCTACTTATATATGTATTTACAGAACCAGTAATTTCACTATATAATTGTTGGTATTCTTCTAAAGCTTGATTGAAATTATTCTTTAAAGTTGTAATATTTTTTTCTTGTTCTGGAGATAGTTGTGCTTGTAATAAAACATCTTTAGATTGTTGAGATGTATTTGATTGTGGGCCATTTTGAAGAGAGAAGCCTTCCTTCATTTTATTTGTAATCATATTATTTGTATTTTTATTCTGTTTCTTTTTGAATTTATTACCCTGATTAAGTGAATAAGACTGGTTTAATGATAATTCATTATAGTCATTTTTTGTATATAAATTTGAATTATCCCATATTTTATATTCTTTTGACATATCTGAATCTTTAACTATAGTTGCCATTAATATAAATATATACTAAATTTATATTAATAATATTAATAAATAAATATTAGAAAAAGTAAAAATAAATTATAATAACAATCAAAATAATAAATCCACAAATAATGTGTTTATGATCACTATCAATCATTTTTCCACCGATTTGATTTGTAAATTGATTAGATACATTTGATGGTAAACTCATCATTATTAATACTATAATAACAAATGCGAAAATAAGATATTTATATACAGCGTAGTTTTTATCAACTATTAATGTGCTGTTTGTTTGTGCTTCATTAATATCGTCAAAGTCTTTTAATTGCTCCTCTATTTTATCTCTTTCAGAAACAAGACTTTTATAATTTTTATCTAATACTTCGCCTTGTTTTTGTCTTTCTTGAACTTGTGTATCATACATTGGTTGTCCTTTTCTTATTTGTTGCGTTAATTTAGTATTTAGATTCATTAATTGTTGATTTAATTGTTTTAAAGTAGTTAAATAATAAACTTCTGGAGGAACAATAGCACTCCACCCCAGCATTGGCGATAATTCACCAACTGTATCTTTCATTAATAAACAAAACGAACCTCCTGAATTAGCTCCAGTGCAACTTGAATTAGCAGAGCATTTATTTTTACAACCAGCTATATTATTTGTTTGAATAATATTACCCAAACTTTGTTGACCATACCAAGTATTAGGTAAAACAAGATATTGGGAATTTCCACTTGCATCTCCAGAATTTCCACTTGCATCACTCGTGTTTCCACTTGCATCACTCGTGTTTCCACTTGCATCACTCGTGTTTCCACTTGCATCTTGGAATTGACTCTTTGTACTGAGATAATTTATATAATTAGAACGTGCTTGGTTATATTGTGTTAAAACATTATTATATTCTGTGCTAATGTTCTCTAAATTTAAAATAACTGAACCCGTATTATTTTGATTTTGAATTTGATTGTGATTTTGACTATTAGTTATATTTGACATTATATATAAATAAAAAGAAAACAAAAATTTATTTTTTAAATCTATAAAAATATAAAAAAGTGTATAACCCTATACTAAAAGTTGTTACTGTAAATAATGTAAATCCACATGTGCTGTCGTTACAGAATTTTATAATACTAGAATCATTATTTACATAATTATCATTATCATTATCATTATCATTATTAATTAAATTGCGTATATTTTTTTTAAATGTATAATTTTCACAATCTTTTTTGATAGAATTGTAAAATTTATTGTTAGTTTTTAATATATATTCACTAAATAGTGAATTATTTGGTAAGGGTCTAAAATTTTTTCTTAGTGTAAAAAACATTTTATTTAAAATATAAAATGTTTTAATTTAAAATTAATTAACTAATTAACTAATTAACTAATAATAATAATTTATCTAATAGGAGCCAGCTGCTGTATTTGAATTTTGCCCTTTAAATATTTTTGTAATTAAAACTAATGAAAAAACTAAGCCTAATCCTAAAGAGAAATTTTTTAAATATTGTAAATTATACATATCTTTGTAATTACTAATCATGGTATCGGAACCATCATATGTGTCCTCAACTATTCCTAATTTTTGTTTAAGAATTGCATTGCGATCTTTAAGAATTTCAATTAATTTATTTAATTCTTGATAATCATTATTAATTTGATTTACATTTTTATCAACATCTGTTGAAATTGTAAGAAGTGATGTATATAAATCTTGTATGTTATTTTTAATTTTATCGTACATTTGTTGATTTTCGCTAATTTGAGGATTCATATTGTAAAAAACAAAATATTTATTAAAATCATCTAAAATAGGCCCTAATTGTCTTTGAATTGTATCTAATTGTGATAAAAAAATACTTGGTTGGGGAAAATTATCTAAAATATTATTTTTTGTATTACTATCTAATAAATCCATATTAATATATACAAAGCAAATTAATATTTATATTTATTATTAAATATAAAACCTAAATGCAAACTCTATAATACATCGCTTTAATGGATGTTTTACTAGACCGAGTAATTTCACAAACATTGCCAGGTCTCAATCCTATTACTTGAGCTACTGGGTCAAATCTCGATATTTCTGGAAATTCGTTTCTATCCTTCATACTATATTTCAACATAACATCATTAATTTCCTTATTTGTCATAACACGATGCGGAGGGACAAGAACATGGTCTAAAATATTAAATTGTAGTCTCTTTATATTTTGAATAACTATAAATATTCCGTCCTTTTCCCAAATATGTTTGAGTTCGTTTATTAATGTTTCGTTCATATCTTCTTTAATAATAATAAATAACGTGTCTTCTTTTGTCAATATTTGTTCAAGATTAAATAAATCATCAATCATCTCTTCAAGATTTTGCTTTTTAATTAATTTTGCTAAATAATAACTAATATAAATCTTACTTTTCCTATGTGTGGTTTCATCTTCGGCATCTTTTTCTAAAAGCATATCGAGCTGATTATTTTGTAACATAGAATTCACCTCGTTAATACTAAAATTTGCGTAATCACCTACATTGTAATTTTGTTTTTTCATTAAATCTAATACATTTTTTCTAGAAGTATACACGGAAGATATTAAACTGCTAGTAGAATTCTTATTTTTATTGCTGGGTGCTTGTTGGCTCTTCATATTATATATTATAATATTATCATTATAATATATTTTTAATTCAATTTTATTTAAATATTAAATATTCTTTTTGTCTCGGAACCAGAACTGGAACTGGAACTATCTTTATTTTCATTAGAATCACTTGGTTTATCCTCTTTTACTTCGTCAACATTTAATATACTTGATTGTGGCTCAGCAATTGAAACTTCTTTTGCTTCTGGTTTCATATCACTATTTACAAGTGTATTTTGGTTATCTAATGAAGCAGGTATAAATGGAATATTTAATGATTGTTTAGGTGGCAAAACTATTTCACCTGTAGGCAAAACTTGCGAGCCTGTAGGCAATTCTTCGCCTTGAACTATCTTGGGTGCTTCTTGGGGATTATAAGGTGGCGATTCTGGATTATAATCTGGGGAATTTGGCTGATAATCTGGGGAATCCACGGGGCTATAATCTGGCGACCTTGGTATGATTTTTGTAGCATCAATATTATAATCTGGTGAATCTGGATTATAAACTGGTGATTGTGGAGGATAACCATAATCATTATTTTCGTTTTCAGGTGGTGTCTCTCCCGTAGGCAAAACAGGATTTTCCTGAGGTATATTAAATTTATTAATATTATCTATTTTTTTACTAATATCAGCTGTATACATTGAAATAATATTTTTAATATCCTTTTCTTCTGTTTTAAGCAATTTATTGATGTTATTTGAATAAGACATACTTGTTAATTGATCTACATTTTCATCTGTAATAATTCTCATTTGAATATTCATTGTTTGTAATTCGTGTATCAATAATTTAAAAGAATAGGGTATTTTCACTATACTAAATGAACGCCCAAATTTACTTACATTTTTAATATTCATTGTTCCATCAGGATTAGTATGGAAATTAATTGGACCATCAGCAAATGGACTTAAAAATATATTTTTCGCATCATTATAAATCGCAATTGCCCCTGTTTTATTACAAACCGCCATGTAATATTCATCGCCTCTTACTAAAAATGATTCATTCAGGAAATAAGATAAACCGTGAGCAAGAACACCATCACGTTCCATCTCTCCAATACGAAGTCCACCATCATTTGCTCTTCCTTGAACGGGTTGTCTTGTTAGACCAGTATTAGGACCTCGCGCACGATAATTTATCTTATCTTTAACCATGTGTTTTAAACGCATATAATATGTAGGTCCAATATAAATATTTGACTCTAATTGTTCACCTGTCATACCATTGTATAATAATTGATTACCACTTGAATGAAATCCAGCTTCCACAAGCATTTTTCCATAAGTTTGATGATTTGATCCTTTTACTTGAAACGCAGTACAATCACCAAACATACCATAATTAGTACATGCTTTACCGAATAAACTTTCTACAATTTGACCTATCGTCATACGAGATGGAAGCGCATGTGGGTTAATTATTAAATCAGGTCTAATTCCATCGGCAGTAAAGGGCATATTTTCCTCAGGAATAATTAAACCAATCGTGCCTTTTTGACCTGCTCTACTGGCCATTTTATCACCAATAGCCGGTATTCGTTCTTCACGAATTCTAACTTTAGCAATATTAAAGCCATCTTCTGAATCTGTTATAAATGACTTATCTACAAACCCGAGTTGACCTTTTTTCGGTTTAGCCGATGCATCACTCCATAAATCCTTATTTTCGAGATTTGACGAAATTTTACCGATTAATATCATTTTATCATTTACCGGAGTATTCTCTTTAATCATACCATAGTCATCTAAGAAACTATAATCATAACCAGGTTTTGTCCCAGTCACTTTATTTTTTTCAATATTTGCGAATTTAGAATTAGACAATCCTGAAACTTTCGAGCTTTCTTCTCTTTCTTCATACATAGAATAATAAGTAGTCCTAAATATACCACGATTTAATGCTCCTTCATTAATTAAGATCGCATCTTCTACGTTATAACCTGTGTAAGACATAATTGCCACAATTGCGTTTATACCATAAGGCTGTTCTTCATTATTTATATACTCCAAATACCTAGATTTAATTAATGGTATCTGGCCGTAATTTAATACAACACCCATTTTATCAATTCTCATTTGATAATTAGAGTGATACATTGAAACGGCTTGTTTACTTTGACCACAAGAAAAAGAATTACGCGCCACTGGGTTATTTTCTGGGTAAATAATTAAATTTCCCATAACACCAAGTATAAGGGATGGATCTATTTCAATATGTGTATAATATTTACTTTTTTTCAAGTCATCTTGCCTTACAGCAATCAAGGCAGATTCTTCTTCGGCAGTATCTATATAATCAATCACTGCTTTATTATGTTGTAACATTTCATATACATCGTCTAATTTAGAACCCGCATCTTTATATAATTCATTTAGTTCATATATTTTGTTTGATTTAATAGAATAGTTTTCAAGCGTTTTTTCTTTAATTCCAGAAACTAATTGTGACCACGATAATTTTTCTTTTTTTATTTTTTCCATAACATCCTTTCTATTAAAACTTTCTTTTTTGTTTTCATCTATGTAATAAATTGGTCTTGTTAATCTACCCGCATCTGTGTAAATATTTATTTCATTGTGTTGATAATTAAAAGAAATACTCGTAAAAATTGGAATTAGACCATTGCGTTTATATAATTTAAATGTATCCATTAGTTCAAATGGTGAATCAATCGCACCAATCCAGTTTCCATTTACAAAAACCTTTGTGCTATTTGCTAATTGTTCATGAGAACATTCCATAATGATTTTTAATGGTGTATTAGACCTTAACCACTTAATTATAGGCATTGACGATGTGCCACTAGTAATATGTGCTACAATTGATAAATGTTTGTGTAAGCCGATATTACCACCATCCGGCGTATCAATTGGGTCAATAAATCCCCATTGTGAACTATTTAAAAGACGAGGTCCTACTACTTTTGCGCTTGAATCTAACGGTAAATTAATCTTGCGTAAATGCGAAATAAATGTATACCAACTTAATCTATTTAAATCTTGAACAGCTCCTAATCTTTTTGTGTGTGCCTCAGAACCCCAGTTGCCTTTAAATGCCTTTTTAAAACCAGCTTCAACAATTCTATCTTTAAAAAATTCTCTAAAATTAGATTCAATTAATCCAATAAAATTGTCACCGCGGTATTTAGACTCTTTGCTTTTTTCATCTGGAACACTCTTTTTTTTAGATGAATCCTCAATACCTTTATATTCGCCTTTATGATAATAATATTCCTCATCAATTTTGCGCGATATATCTTTCTTTTGTATTAAATAATATTCGCGAAATAAATCATAAATTAAAGAACCAGTTAATTCAACTCTTTTAAAACGGAAATTATCACGATCTGTAGGTTTTTCTTCCTTTGTATAAACTTTTAATAGACGAAATACCATAGTGCCTAAAAAATATGCTTTTTCTAGGAAATTTAATTCACCAACATGCGGTAAAAAATAATCAGACAATATCTCTAATGTGCCTGAAATAGTATTTCTTTTTGTGAAAGAAGCAATGTATTTTAAAGCAGTTGTTTGGTTGAAGATTTTATTTGCATCGTGAACAGAAGGAATAAATAAATCCATATAAGAGCTATTTTTATCAAGGTCTAACACACACGTTTTTATAATATCTTTATCAGAAATAACACCTAACGCACGCATTACTATAAATAATGGTATTGGTTTTCTAACATTAGGAATTCCTACTACAATTTGATTGTTTGTAAAAGATGGTGACGGAGCTACAATTTTTACGGCAGTAGTTCTAATCGGTTTTGATGTGTCTTCAGATACAGACCTAATTTCAGCCGAATTAGAATAAATATCATCATCTTTGTTTTGTCTTATATAAAGCATATTGTCTGCGAATTTTTCTTGTGGAATTACTATTTTTTCTTTTCCGTCAATAATAAAATAACCGCCATAATCATTGCGACATTCACCCATATTAAATCGCGCTTCTCTTTCAAGACCACTCAAAATACATAAATTGGATTGTAACATAATTGGAAATCGCCCTAAAAGTATTTTTTCTAATGTAATTGTTTTTTCCATTTTTGTACCATTGTAATAATAGATGAAATCTACGTCAACGTCATAATGAACGGTTGTTCCGTATGTCATATTTCGTAAACGGGCGTCATTAGGATACATAAAATGAGAATGATTGTCGTCATAAATAATAGGTTTACCCAAATATATTTTAGAGCCATCTTTACCACCTAAATATAACATACATTCATTTCGTTGTGAATCTGGTTCACTTTCATCTTCTCTCTCAATAAACCGAATAGGATTGTTTTCGTTAAAAATTCTATTTATTCCGCCATTGAAAAAATCGTTATATGATTCTAAATGGTGATTTACTAAGTTATTTGGATTGTCCGTAAAATATTTATGAATAATTTTCCAAGATATATCTTCCATTGTATATAATAATAATCATATTTTTTTAAAATGAAATTATTATTATATATATTTTACTCTAATTTTTTAATGTTCTTTTATTGTTGTTTGTATGTTTATTCCTTTTAGACAAAATGGTTTTGATTGTTCTTGAAGTTTTCGATGTTTTAAATTTATCTGCTATAGCAAAATCTGTCCATGGTGCTGATGGTCTGTCTTTAATATAAGGTTTGAAAATATCCCATTGTCTATGTTTTTTAAAAAAATCATCAGCTATAAAAGGCATACCACATGAGTTACCAAAACGCCCTGAAAATGACATTTTCTTCGCCATTGTAGTATCCATAACACAACCATCACATGCTCCATGAGGCGAAAAAGGTTTGGGTCTATCTGCTTGACACATATACTCACGCGCATCTAATTCATAATGTGAGCAAACAGTTCGAGAACAAGGATTATCTTCTTTTAATAAATAAACATCATAATGGTCAGCTATTATTTCTTTAGCTATAGCAATGTTAAGTTTACCTTTATGTTTATCCATTAAATCATTAAGACGTACAAAACGGGCACCTTGATGTCTTCTTATATCATACATGCCTGAATTTTCACATTCTAAATTTCTTATTTTAGGATCATAAGGAGCATTGAAGCCGATAAAAAAACCATTTTTTGTTCTTTCAATGTTAGTATATTTTAACCCTAATTCAATTCTCATAATTTCGTTTGTATTTATATCGCCAAATAACCACGAATTCGCATAGTCTCCAGAATTACCGTCTAAAAGTATTTTAGCATAGTCATCTAATGTTTCGCCATACTGCATGGCTTTTCTAATTCTATAACATACTGGTATTTTTTTCTCATAAGCTTTGAAACCACCAATAGTTGTTTCAGTTCCAATAATGCCCTTATCAGTTACAAAAAAATCTGTGCCACTCCATATCCAACAAGGGGACGTTTGCATAATAAAACGTGAACCCTTTGAAGGATTTAAATCTAATATAATATTTGAATATTGACCATCAATAAAATCTGTGAATGAATTATGTGCTACTACAATTTTTCCATCTTCTGTCCAATCGCCGACCGCAATGAAGGCACTACATCTGTCTTTTGCCGTTGCTATTGCCGACCCACCTTCTTTACCTAAATGAGTATCTGATTTTTTTGAGAACCAATAAGATATTGACATGTAAAAATTCCACGCAATTATTTCATCAATTGTTGTTTTAGTTCCTGCTGCGGTACATCCATCAGCAATTCCTTCCATTTCTTCATAAAATTCGTTGAAATCATTTTTTGTCATTTCCTTAAAATCGTCATTTATCAATTTAATCATATATTCCCATGTTTGACCATAGCTTTCTAAAATAAAAAAATCTAACATCTTTTGAATTTCGGCAAATGGTTTTGCACATAAATAACCATAAGCATAACCACGTTCTTTTGGTTCACCTTTTACAGATATAAAGGTCCATTCATTTTTTTCATAACTGAAACCGTTTTTAATTTTCATTATATATTTATATATTAAATATATAATAAAAAGAAGTACTAATTTTATATTTTATATTAGTTTATTTATTTATCATAATAAGACCAATAATAACAAACAACAAAAGCCATGGAAGTAAAACTAATAGCCATGAAATATTTGTATATCCATCTTTACATATTAAATTAAGAACCCATGTCCAGAAAATAATATAAATAAATTTAATAATAAATACAATAGCTGTGCTTGGGACACGACAAGAAAATGTTCCTACATTATAACTATGTTCGTTTCCTAAATTTTGCAATAAAATCAACCCCAACGATACAAATGAAATAATAAAATATATTAACGCTGGTTGACACAATTCTTTTAATGATTTTGGAAAAGCCATTCTAATATTATTATATAATAAGATTAGAAAAAATTATATTATTCTGCTTCCAGTTGTTCCAGATAATTGCCCTTGCCATGGCATCGGGCTTACTGGAGCCGACGCTCCAATAAGTGTATTATAAGCTGAACCAGCACTGAATGACAAACCTCTTCCAAAATTAGTTAAATCTTGAAATACGGAATTAGATAAATTACCTCCTTTTTGTGATCTTCTTTTTGTTCTTGTTTTATTTCTTCGTCTTCCTCCTTTTGAAAATGGTGGATTGGCACCTATTACTTTTGTTTGTAGTTGGATGTCAACAGGTGTATAAGTGTTGACAGGATAATGGTTGGCATTATTAGCTGATGGCCAATTATTAGCACTCCACGGACTTCCAACAAACGTAGTTGAACCGCCATTTTGACCGCCCAAAAATTTACCCAAGCCAGAACCGCATCCACAACTACCGCCAAACTGATATTTACTTCCTAAAACTGTGTATGGATTAGGCGTTGATGGTCCAGTAGAAGGAACAGGTGTATACTGAGGATTTTGACCGCCTAAATACTTACGCATTTTTTTAGAACAACCCCGCATATTATATTTCGGTCTTTTACCAGCCTTAGTTTTTTTGCTTTTCATTTATAATATATATATAGAAATTATTCAATATCGACATGTGTTAATAAATGTCTTCTACAACACATTTTATTTAATCCAAGTTCATCCATTACTTCGCCTTCAGGTGTTTTTTCGTGAAATTCTTTGGTTAAATAAAGCACCTTATCAATGTTACTAGAACCATCATTTATATTTATTTGTTTTGCCAACTTTCTTTTGCGAACTTCTTCGATATAGTATCTATATTTATTAGCAATTACCATACCGCAAGTAAAACATTTAACAGGAATTATCATTCTTATATATTACTATTTATATTATTCTAATATCTTTTAAATTAAAATCAATTTTTTATTTTATTATTTTTATTTTATTATTTTTATTTTATTATCTGGCACATTTTTATAAAATACATATATGCGAACCATTTATATATTTTCTTTATAAGTATTATATAATAAATGAGTTATGTCTTTTACAAATCAAATAAAACAGATGGTTCTTTTTGTTCAATATGTAGCAATTCTGATGGTACTCAATTGGCAGCTACGGACACGAATGGTAACATATGGGTTTCTTATAATTATGGTATGAGTTATATACTAAAAAGAAATCTTGGATTTACTGGGATAAAAAAATCCTCAATATGTAGTAATTCAAGTGGTAGTGTATTAGCGGTGTGTGTTAATACTGGTAATATATATGTTTCTATTAATTATGGAAATACTTGGACTTTATACGCAAGCATACAAGCTTGGACGTCGATATGTAGTAATTCAAGCGGTAATCGATTAGCTGCGTGTGTTAATGGTAATTATATATATATTTCTGCTAATTATGGTGGTACATGGGAAGCAAAGGCAACTAGTCTAGCTTGGACGTCAATATGTTGCGATTCAAAAGGTATTATATATGCTGCTTGTGTTAATAATGATTATATATATATTTCTACTTGGTATGGTAATGCTTGGACGCCGATAGCAGATGTTAAATTGTGGAAATCAATATGTTGCGATTCAACCTGTACTAAATTTTTTGCTGCTTGTTCTAATGAGGTTGGTATTCGTATTTCTACTGATTCGGGTAATTCATGGCCAACTTTATCTGGTTCACCTAGCAGAAATTATAATTTTGTATGTTGCAATTCATCCGGTAGCAAATTTGCTACTTTAACAGATCTTGGTGAGTTGTATATTAATACTGGTTCTGGATTATCATTAAACAGTTTACCTTCAGGTATAAGTAATTTAACCTCGATATGTATGGGCTCATCAGATGATCGTATTTTAGCATGTGTGAATGGGTCAAACGGGATAATATATGGTTATAAACCTTTACAAAATTTTTATTATAAAAATACGTATATTGAAAATATATGTTTTAATGCCTCTTTGACGGATGCTAGCAATAACATACTAACAAACTACAGAACAAATGGTTCATCAATAAAATTTTTAAAACCCTTTTATACTGATACAAGTAATTCTGTAACTTTTGATAATGATACTCGTATGTATGTCTCTATTCCATATTATATTGATGGAATTTTACAAAAATTCTGTCCTCCTTATTATTTATATCCAGGAACCGCAAACTTTGCTGCTAGTTATGTAAATGGTACTAATGCGACGTATACTGGAATTCCACCATCTGGAGCTACCGAAATGTTGGTAATTTTAGTGGGAGGTGGCGGTGGCGGTGGTGGTGGTTCTTCTCGATATAGTTTTGGTTCTTCTGCAGGTGGCGGTGGTGGTAGTGGACAAATAAATGTTTATAATTTAACAGTGGTTCCTTCAATGACTTATACAATGAATATTGGTTGCGGTGGTACATATGGATATACATTGGGAAATAGTACTACAGGACCAGCTGGTGTAGACTGGTACTCACCTCAAGGAAGTGGTCTTAACGGAGGTGATGGTAGTATTACGTCATTTACTTATAACAATGTGACAATTTATGCTAATGCTGGGTTGCAAGGTGGTGGTGGTATTAGTAATGGTGCTGGTGGTGCTGGGGGTGGTAGTGGTTCTAATACTCTATATTCAGCTGGTAATATATATTCATATAATGGTAATTCCGGCTCTATTGGTGGTACTGGGGGTGGTATTGCTGTCAAATTGGGTGGTAATGGCGGTATACCGCCATACGGTAGTATTATAAACACAAATTATATAAAGTTGACTTCTATGCAATCGTCGCGTCTTAATAACAATGTTGCAACCACTTATTATTTATTATATGGTGAAGGTGGAAAGGGTGGGGTGGGAGATAATAGTAATGCTGGTAATAATGGCTGCAACGGTGAATATGGCGCCCCTGGTTGTGTTATTATATTCTTTAAATATTAACTAAAATATACCATATAAACTTATAACATACGGCTATTAAATGATATTTTACTAAAATGTTATATGTTTAATTAAATAATAATAGGTATGCCAGGATAAATTAGAAACCTGCTTTAGTAAAATAAAATTAATATAATTTAAAATATTACTTTAAATTATATGGCAAAATCGCGTAAAAATAGAAGCATTAAAAATAAGACTAGTAAATTTTTTAAAACTATTGGAAAAACAACTAAAAAAGCTGTACCTGTTATTAAATCAGGATTGAAGACAATCGGGACAAAATCAGCTCCTATTGTTAAAAAAGGTGCTGAAACTGTGTATGGAGCATTAAAAACTGGGTTTGATTTAGGGGTAAAAGGAATAAAAAGTTTAGCAAAAAGTGCTAAGAAATCTAGGAGAAGACGACATTAAATTTAAATAGTTAAACTTCTTTTAATTGATATCCCTTCGAAGTTTTAACCTTTTTATGTTGCACACCAGAACTATGAATATCATTATGGCATTTCTCACATACTGTAATTAAATTCGCCAAATTGTTTTTATGAAAAACATAACCATTATTATTAATAATTCCATCATTATTTGCTCCAGATTGATGTTGCAAATGATGAACCTCTGTTCCTATACATATCCCGCATTTTTCACAAATATTCATAATTTTTTTAGCATTAAAATGCGACGGTTTTTTCGACAATAAGCTGTCACTTTCTGGATGGTATTTCATACGAATATTATAAGCATTAGTTAAAAAGTCGTCTGGTAAACTCAGTGATTTACACACTTCTAAACCATACATACTATTTCCTGGTCCATCTCGCAATTTGCGGTCATAAATAAGAATATCTTGTTCTTTATTGTATATTACTGACATATGTTTCAGTGAAAGATTTGTTAAGCTACTAATTTCATCATAATCTACTATCTCGTGTAAATGTGTAGCAAAAATAAAACTGCTTTTCAGCTGATTTAATCGTTGAATACCAGCTACAAAAATACTAATTGCCGAAGAAATCTCAGTTCCAGAGCATAATTCATCGCCCAGAACTAAACTATTTTCATCGGCAAGGCGCAAAATAGTGCGTAATTCTGACATTTCAACCGCAAAAGTAGACAACCCTTTAAAAATATTATCATTTCCCAGAATACGAGTAAATATATAGTTATAAGGTTTGTATGTAAACTCCGCACAAGGAACAAATAGTCCTGACTGAGCCATAATGAGAGAAATACCGAGCGCCCGAATTAGACTCGTTTTACCCACAGCATTAGTACCATAAAGTAAAATACCATCCGTTGAACCATTACCAATAACAATGTCATTTGTTACATAAAGTTCATTTGTTTGTAGTCTCTCAATAAGACAATGTCTTAACGCTTTCGCATTTACGAACGATTTAGTTGCTTGAACGATCTTAGGCTTACAATAATTATATTTTTTGGCAATATTCGCCTTTCCATAAATAACATCAATAAGAGTAATAAAATTAATAATGCTTTCCATTTTGTATTGAAATGATTCAAACTTTTCGACAAACTTGTAATAAACATGGGTTATTAATTCCTTCATTTCAACCTTGATTGAAGTAATTGTTTTACAGATTCCCTTGATTTGTTCGTCTTCAATAATATTATTTGATGCTGTTTGTTTACTGAATATGAATTGTTTTTTAGATACTTTGAAATCAAATTCTTCAAAACTAGTTTCTCCATTTAAACTTAAATCCTCATTATATTTTAACTTAACAACAGTAGATGTTTGCGGTAAATTATCTTCTAATAACTTACATCGTCTACTAGTACAAATTAAACTGAAATTATTCTTTTCGGTTTCATGTATCTTAATAAATTCACTTGTTTTACCCTTGTCTAAAATAAGACTATTCAAATAATTTTTAATGGATTCTAGTTTTTCTTCAGATGCTTTAATTGTATCTTTTTTATTATCTAAATCAATGTCAACACCTTTATTTATAAAATTAATATCAAAGTTTTGCGTTTGTGTTAATTCAATTTCTTCTGCTAATTTAAGGTCTATATTTTGTTGTATAAATTCCATTACGTTATCACAATACACATCAATATTACTTGTATTTGTATCAAAAAATGTTAAATAATCTTTTACAACAGGTGATTTGTTATTTTTTACAATAAAATTATAGATATTTTTAATAATTGAAACGTTATTGTATAGACCACAAAATAATTTGGGTGATATTTTTCTTAAAAACACTTGCCTTTCGCATTTTGATATGTCTTTAATGGTAGACAAATTTTGCCTTAAAAAATCATTATATGAATCATAATTATCTAAATAGTGTTCAGTGATATTATATTCTCGCTCTAAATTGACGACGTTTGTCGTGGGGTTTAAAAAAGTATAATCGAATTTTCGTTTTCCCATTGGTGTTAAACATTCATTTAACATTTTCATTACAGAAGAATGTTTGCCTGTATAATTATTGTCATCAATAATATTTAATTGCTTTAAAGAGTGATTTGCGAGTACTAAACGTGACGAACAATTTTCGAAAACTGGTTCACTAATTTTTGAAACAAGATGTTGATTATGTTGATATACAAAATCAAGTAAAAAACAAAAGGATTGTGTAGCTATATCATTATCATAAAAATTTTGAATGAATGTCTCATAATCATCAATTTTAAAAAACTTACATAATATTTCCTTTTGATAGCTTTGTTTTTCACAGTTTTTAGCGCGTAACAAGAACTTGCTATCTTTTATATTATTAGAATCATCACCCTCAACCATAACAATTTTATGAATCGAACTACTTTTTATATTCGCGTAATTAATTATATCATCTATTTCTTTATTTGGCAAATTAGATATTAATATAACTTCACTTGGGTTGTAAATTGATATAAATCGCTCTAATTCATCATACGTAGTTGGATTATTAATATAAATTTCTTTAAATTGGAATATACTTGTTTTACCAGTATAAATATCAATATTAGAAACACCTACTATAACATGCTTCCCTTTTTGAAATATTTTATTATTAACCAGACTTACCCATATACATGTTAAATTGTTTGTAAGTTTTTGTGTTTCATTTGAAAAATATGTGCCTGGACTAAAAATGCCGGCAAGACTACGTGTAGTATTTTTAGCTGCCTGGTCCTGAGTATAAACGATTGATGTGAATCCAGATTCCTGTAGTTTTTTAATATATTTTTCAATCATAATGTCTTTGAAACCTGCCATAACTACGTTATCTTTACCAACACAAACGTTCTTCTCGACGACATTTAATTCGCATATACGAGAGAAATCTAATATTTGACTTCCTGATATTAATCCGGACTTCTTATCTAAAATTCCATATACCTCAAAGAATGAACCTACTTGCATTAATAATACAGAATTATCACCATAATCAACCTTATATTGTTTTGTTAAATCAAAATATTCTTTTATTAGTGCCATTATTGAACTATAATATATTATATTGTAATCTTTAATATATTATTAATTATCTTTTTTACAAGTTGCTGTCGTGTTACAAATCGCTATCATCTTTCATAAAATTATGAAGTAATGTATCTTTATTATTATTTGTGATTTCACCTGCTAACATTGCTGATTCATATATTTTTCTAACAACGTCATTTGGAGCGTTACTTCCAATTTTAATTAAATTATGTGTTCTTAGGTATTTTTTAATATCATTGATAGGTTCCTTTTTAAGATCTTTTTGTGCGGCTAATACTTGCTTTCTAGTTTGTCTATCTTTTAACAAAATGCTTACGATTTTTTGATTTTTCGATTTTCCAAGAGTATATGTTTTACGAATTGTTTTTTTATGTATTCTTTTAAATTTTACATCTGGTTGTTCTTCGTTTTGTATTATTATATTATTAGGTGTTGTATTATTTATATTTGTTATATTTGTTGAATCATTATCTATATTAAAAGAAATATTTGGGTGTTCAAAGTCTTTATTTTTTTCGACTATAGCATTATTTACTTGTGGTTTATAATTTACGACAGGCTGACTAGTATTTATTATTGGTTCAGATAATACAGGAGCAAATGTTGGCTTTTTATTTTCAATTTGTTTTATCTTTTCTTTTAATTTAGATAATTTTTCCTCTCTTTCATTTTTATGATGTATTACAGTATCATTTGAAACCGTTAATGCTAACCGTGGGTTTGAGACTACCGGATTATTTCTTTGAGTCCACGTTCTATAGGTCGGTTTAAAACCACCTTTTAAAATACCGTAAGGGACATCAGTACTTGATTTTTGTCTATTTAATTGTTCTGTAGTAACACTTATTAACGGGCTTTTTAGTTCTTCTGGTAATTCAATATTAACATATGGTGAATTCGCATTTGTATTTGTATTTGTAACTTGTTGCGAACCACCATTTATGTGAGAATATATATTCTTATGTTTTATTGTTTTTCTATCTATTTCTTGTTTTCTGTTTTCATGTGTTTTTTCCTTCTGTTTCTCTTTTGAAAGCAAATTTAAATATTCAATTGACTCATTAAATTCATTGCTATAACTATTAATATCAACTAATTTTGGCGTAGAAAAATCTTGCGCTTCTTTTTTATAACTTACTTCTAAATCTTTTATTTCTTTTGAT
>Ga0114966_10000529_pt1 | contig 36462 bp, 31 predicted proteins | sample M_130207_XF_Meta_FD_87029 | JGI IMG/M metagenome (GOLD analysis project Ga0114966, IMG submission 87029) | Freshwater microbial communities from Lake Montjoie, Canada to study carbon cycling - M_130207_XF_MetaG | ecosystem: Environmental > Aquatic > Freshwater > Lake | place: Lake Montjoie... | reverse complement strand
TCTGCTGCGTTCCTTCGTCAATACCATCATCTGCCAGGTGGTGCCGTTTTACAGCATTGTCGATGCCTGCTTCATCTTTCGCGAAGATCAGCGCTGCCTGCATGACCTGATCGCAGACACAGTAGTGGTAAAGTGCTGACGAAAGTCGTTTTGTTCACGCGAGTCCTAGCTCTGCGACTTGATCTTCGTCCAGGCCAAGATAGTGCCCCAATTCGTGTAGGAAAGTGATCCGCACTTCATGGCGGTAGGTTTGGAGATCACCAGCGCAATCATCCCAGAGGTTATCGAGGAAGAGACGGATGCGTGGCATTTCATCAGGCGCTTCGGGCAGGGGATCGCAGCGGGCGTTGCCTTCAAACAGGCCAAGCAAATCGGGATCGAGATCCTCGTCGAGGTCGATCAGCGCATCTATCTCACATAATTCGATGCGACATTCGGCGGCTTCTTCGCGGAGTTTGGGTGGCAGCGAGAGCAGTGTAGATTTTACCACGCTGGTGGCGACGGATAAAAGACGTTCAAAGCGCATGCGGACTATTTCTTCGCGGTTTGCGGCTTCTTTTGAAGTGCTTCGATCTCTTTTTCCTGTTGTTCTGCTTTCTTCTGAAGCTGCTGCACGCGATCCCACAAGCTTTTAAGCTCGGCGGGGCCTACGAGGCCGGCACGGATTTCTTGGGCGGATTTGGCGGCGGCTTCGTAAACGGTGTCAATCCGGTCGCTTCCGCTGATGTTGAGAAGCAGATCGAGCAGGCCTAGCGCCTTGGGGTCTCGTAGCGTGCCAAGGGATTTCGCAGCGGCCACACGCCACTCACGACGCGGATCACTGAGTTTGGCAGTGAGAAAATCACGCACAGCATCTCGGCTCATGTTAGTGGGACGACGTGCGAGGAAGGCCAAGGCATCGAATGCGGTGCCAGCATCACGACCGCGCAAATCATGTGGCGCCTGGAGCCTTGCCAGCACGTCTGCCACGGCTGATTCATCATCCTGTGCACGCAGAGATTTGATTGCAGCCAGTTGCAATGTGCTGTTGAAACTGCTGCCGCGCAGGTGTGTGCGCAGAGCTTCTGCTATCTGCGGTTCGCCGGGCCTTGCACCCCACGTTTCGATGATGGCGGCGAGAATTTCGGGGTTCTTCTCAGTTTGCGACTTCTTCCACAGCGTCTCGCGTGATTCGGCGGTGTTCAGCGCGGCAAGCGCCTGCACGACGGCCTTGCGAGTTTGCGCCTGCGGTTGATTCACACTTCCAGCGATCAATGCCGCGCGTGCTTCAGGTTCGGCGATCTTGGCGAGTACTTTGGCGGCTTCGGAGCGCACGGCGTGAAAAGGATCGTCACGCAGAATCTTGGCAAGCTTGTCGATGTTTTTGTCTGTCAGAGTGCGCACAGCCAGCAGGCGGCCGATCACGTCAGAGTGGAGCTGTTTGTCCAGCATCGGACCGGGTGGCGTGAAGCTGACTTTGGCCAGCACCGTGAAATCCGGGTCGATACGCACGAGTTCCGGCTGTGCGGGCACAACGAACTGAAAATCTTCGACTTCTTTGCTTACATCCATCGTGAAACGCAGCGGTTCCTTCTGACCGGCGACAGTGAAACTCACCGGCAACGGCACACGGAACAACCGCACCTGCTCCGTGAGCTTCTGCGTCTGCCGCACGGTGATCTTGACCTGTTTGGCGGACGAATCCCAGGCGTAGTCGATTTTCAACTCCGGCACACCACCGTGGTGCAGCCATTGATCGAAGAATTGATCGAATGACAACCCGCTGACTTCTTCGACCACGTCCTGCAAGTCATCCGTGCTCACAATGCCGTTGCGATGCCGTTCGAGGTAAGTCTTGATGCATTGACGATATAAATCCGCGCCCAGTTGGCTGCGCAGCATGTGCAGCACCCATGCGCCTTTTGGATAAGCCCGCGAATCAAACTGCTGCATCGGATCGCCGTAATCGCGCCAGACGATGGGGCGTGTGTCGTTGGATTGGAAAACGTCCTGTGCTTCCAGCCAGAGCGAGTATTTCATCGCATCCACGCCGAGTTTTTGTTCTTCGTAGAGGATGGTGTAATAGCTGGCAAAGCCCTCATTGAGCCAGAGATGCGCCCAGTCGCGGCAGGTGACGAGATCGCCGAACCACTGGTGAGCGGTTTCATGCGCATCGAGTTGGTGCAATGTGCGTAGCTCCTCCGTATCCGCGTTAAACAGCATTCCTGCGTGCTCAAAGGTGCAGCTCGTGTTCTCCATGCCACCGGCCTCGAAGTCGAGGCAATAGACCTGGTAGTATTTGTCCCACGCAAATGGCACGCCGATTTCCTTCTGGTAGAACTCAATGATCTTCCGTGTGTCTGCAAAGGCACCCGCCGCCTGCGCTGACAGCGATGGTGGCACCAGCAGTGCCAGCGGCAGTTTGCCCGCCTTGTCCTCCAGCTTGTGAAAATGACCACAGGCCAGCGCGATGAGGTAGTTCACATGCGGTTTGTCCTGCAACCAATGCCACGCAACAAGACCACCAGCTTCTGGCTTCTGACTTTGCAATGTGCCGTTGGAAACGACCTCCATGCCTTCCGGCGCATGGCAGATCACTTCCGTCGTGAAACGCTCGTTTGGGTAATCGTAACTCGGAAACCAGAAGCGATGTAATTCCGCTTCACCTTGGCTCCACACCTGTGTATCGCCTGTTTTATATCCCATCTCCGGCGTTCGAAAATACAGTCCATGCTCCGGCTGCGCCGAATAATTCACCGTGATTGTGGTTTCAGTATTTGGAGCTATCGCTGCCGCGAACGTAATGATCAGTTTTTCATTCGTCACTTCATGTTCTGTCACTTTTGCTCCTTCTGCCGTCACTTGAGTGATGTTCAAATCCACTGCATCGAGTTCCAATTTTGCCAGTGGCAGTGCGATCGGCTTGAACCGCATGGTTGCAGTGCCTGAAACCGTGCGTTTCGCAAAATCCGGCGTCACATCAAGTTTCAGATGCAGCACATCCACCCGCCGGTCCCGGGCATACTTACGACCTGGGATGAGCTTGATCGGCTGCGGCAGCAATTGCTTGTCACAGTGCCGACAATCGAAAGTATCTGCCAGCGTGTTGGATGACAGCAATGCTGCGGCAAGAAGAAGGTGATGAAAGCGCATGGCACGAGGATTGAAGCATGCGGCCTCGGCTGCAAGGCAATAGTGGCCCGCAGAGTGCAGTCACGAATCACTTCAATAGCTCAGCCAAGAACTCAGCCACTTCTCAGTCGCAGCCAAGGTCATGCCTTTGCGTGCGGCGTAGTCTTCGATCTGGTCTTTGCCGAGATCGGTCGAGATGCCGAAGTAGCGGGCTTGCGGGTGATTAAAGTAAAGGCCGCTGACGCTAGCACCGGGATGCATGGCGTAGCTTTCGGTGAGTTCGCAGCCGGTTTTGGCGGTGGCGTCGAGGAGTTCGAAGAGGGTCTTTTTCTCGGTATGGTCCGGCTGGGCGGGATAACCGGGCGCTGGACGGATGCCGCGATATTTTTCGCGGATGAGTTCCTCGTTGCTGAGGTCGCCGGGCTTCTCGATGCCGCACTGGAAGCGCGATTGCTGATGCAGCCACTCGGCAAAGGCCTCGGCGAAGCGGTCGGCGAGGGCTTTGACGATGATGCTGGAATACGGGTCGTTCACGGCATCGTAGGTCTTCGCATACTCATCGCCGCCATGGATGGTGACGGCGAATCCGCCGATGTAGTCGGTGCGTCCGCTGTCCTTCGGCGCGATGAAGTCGGCGAGGGCGTAGTTGGGAGTGTCCTTCTTGATCTGCTGCTGCCGAAGCGTGTGCAAAGTGGTGCCATTGGTGAGAACGACGTCGTCACCGACGCTGTTGGCTTCAAAGAAGCCGACAACGCCTTTTGGAGTGAAGCGCTTCTCTTTGATGATGATATCGAGTAGGTGATTCGCGTCTTTGTAGAGCTTGGCAGCCTCAGATTCGGCTCCGGCTTTCTTGTCGGCTTCATCCCAAGCGCTGGAGAAAGTTTGCTCCTTTGAGTTCCAGCGGCCACGCAGTTCCCAAGTGTGGAAGAAGGGCGACCAGTCGATGAAGCGGCGCAGCTCTTCGATGGAAGGCAGGATCGTTTCCACGCCCAGTTTGGCGGGTTTGGCGATTTCGACGGTGCTCCAGTCGCAGGTGAACTTGTTTGCCCGAGCGGCGTCGATGCTGAGAATGTCGCGGGCGTTCTTCTGGCCGTATTTGGCACGCATTTCGTCATGCCGTGTCTCGTTTTGAGCCACGAAGGCGGCTTTGTGCTCCTCGCTGATCAAGGAAGTCGTCACTGGCACAGAGCGTGAGGCATCCAGCACGTGCACGACGGGGCCGGAGTAGTGTGGGGCGATTTTGATCGCGGTATGCGCCGCGCTGGTGGTGGCGCCGCCGATGAGCAGCGGCACCGTAAAGCCTAGGCGCTCCATCTCAGAGGCGACGTGGGTCATTTCATCGAGCGATGGAGTGATCAGGCCCGACAGACCGATGACATCTGCACCGATCTCCTTGGCCTTCTCCAAAATCTTGTCGCACGAGACCATGACGCCAAGGTCGGTGACCTCGAAGCCATTGCACGCGAGCACCACGCCGACGATGTTTTTGCCGATGTCATGCACATCGCCTTTGACGGTGGCGATGAGGAATTTGCCCGCGCCTTTGGAGACGGGATTCTTGAGTTTCTCGGCCTCCATCGCCGGTGTGAGCACGGCGACGCTCTGTTTCATCACGCGGGCGGATTTGACGACCTGCGGCAGGAACATTTTGCCTTCGCCGAAGAGGTCGCCGACGACTTTCATGCCGTCCATGAGCGGGCCTTCGATGACCTTCAGTGGTACGCCGTATTTGACGAGCGCTTCTTCGGTGTCCGGGATGATGAAATCGGTGATGCCTTTGAGCAGCGCATGCTCCAGCCGTTTCTCGACGCTGGCTTCACGCCAGGAGAGATCGGCTTCGGCACGCTTGGCACCGGCGACGCCTTTGAACTGCTCCGCAAATTCGACGAGCGCTTCGGTGGCACCCGGGTTGCGATTGAGAAGCACGTCCTCGACCTTGGTGAGCATGTCCTTCGGGATGTCCTCATAGACTTCGAGCATCCCAGCATTCACGATGCCCATGTCCATGCCGGCTTTGATGGCGTGGAAGAGGAAGGCGCTGTGCATGGCCTCGCGCACCTTGTTGTTGCCGCGGAAGCTGAAGCTGATGTTGCTCACGCCGCCGCTGACTTTGGCACCGGGGAGATTCTGTTTGATCCAGCGTGTCGCGTTGATGAAGTCGAGCGCGTAGTTGTTGTGCTCCTCCATTCCGGTGGCGACGGTGAGGACGTTCGGGTCAAAGATGATGTCCTGTGGATTGAAGCCCACTTCATCGACGAGGATGCGGTAAGCGCGTTCGCAGATGCGGATCTTGTCCTCGTAGGTTGCGGCTTGGCCTTTTTCGTCAAAGGCCATCACCACGGCGGCGGCGCCGTAGCGTTTGATGATGCCCGCACGCTCGCGGAAGGCCTCTTCGCCTTCCTTCATCGAGATCGAATTCGCGATGCCCTTGCCTTGCAGCATCTTCAATCCGGCCTCGACGACCTCCCACTTCGACGAATCGACCATGATGGGCACTTTCGTGACCTCGGGCTCGGTTTGCAGCAACGCGAGGAACTTCGTCATCATGTCCACGCCGTCGATGAGGCCTTCGTCCATGCACACGTCGATGACGTTGGCACCGTTTTCGACCTGCTGACGAGCGACGCTGACGGCTTCCTCCAGTTTGCCTTCTTTGATGAGCTTGGCGAATTTTGGCGAGCCCGCCACGTTCGTGCGCTCGCCGATCATGAGGTAATTGGCCTGCTTCGTGTGATTGTAGGCCATCGTGCCTGAAAGGCGCATGATGGGCTCTGGTGTCGGCACATGACGCGGCTCGATGCCCTTCACGGCCTTGGCGATGGCTTCGATGTGAGCGGGCGTATTGCCGCAGCAGCCGCCCATGATGTTCACGAAGCCCGATTTGGCGAAATCCGCCGCGAATTCGGCCATGTGATGCGGCAACAGGTCAAAGCCCGTCGGTGCCAACGCATTCGGCAGACCCGCATTCGGATACGCGGAGACAAAGCAGCCCGCTTTCGCCGCCAGTTCCTCGATATACGGCCTCATCTCATCAGGCCCCGCCGAGCAGTTCATGCCGATGCTCAGTGGTTTCACGTGCATCATCGCATTGAGATAAGCCTCCACGTCCTGCGCGGAAACCAGCGTGCGGCCCTTCACCATTGCGGCGGAGATTTGCACCGGCAGCTCGACGTTGTCCTTCTCAAACACTTCCTGAATGGCAAACAGCGCCGCCTTGGCATTCAACGAATCGAAGATCGTCTCCACGAGCAGCGTGTCGCTCCCACCCGCGATCAAGGCGCGGATTTGGTGCATGTAGGCCTGCTTCACCTGATCAAAGGTGATCGGACGAAACGCCGGATCATCCGCATCGACTTGGAAGTTCAGCGAGACCGTCATCGGCCCGATCGCACCGGCGACGTAGCGCTTCACGCCCGTGTCATTCGCCACGCGGTCCGCCCACTTCCGGCACTGCTGCGCCGACATGAAATTGATGTCCCAGGCGACCTCGTTGACGTAAGCGTTTTCGATCACGCTCTGGTAGAATTCAGGGTCCTTCCGTCCGCCATGATCACGCGGGTCCTCAATGAAGAGATCGCTCTGCGCCACCGAGGTCGCACCAAAAGTATTCGTCTCAATGATGTCCGCCCCGGCTTCCAAGAAGCGGCGGTGAATGTCCTCAATGATCTCCGGCTTCGTGATGCTCAGGATGTCGCCGTTGTTGAGCAGGTCCTTCTCGTTCTTGGCAAAGCGGGTGCCGCGAGCCGCGGTCTCGTCGAGCACACCTTTGGCCTTATACTCGCGAATAGTCGTGCCCATGGCCCCATCGATCACCAGAATGCGCTGGCGCATGGCGGCTTCGAGTTCAGTGCGGCAATTGGGTCGGGAAGGCATGGCTGAAACTAGCGCCGTAGCTGGGCAGGTCAACCATCATATGAACGCATCATGATTTGAGCATGTGATTAAAATTCTAATTTACAGGACATAACTCCGTTATATCGACACTCATGCCTGCCAAACCCAAATCTGTCCCCGTCGAACCCAGTCCCGAGGCGATCAATGAGAACCTCGGCAAGCGGGTGAAGAAGCTGCGGGGAGATCGCGGATGGTCGCTCGAAGAACTTGCCAGTGCAAGTGGCGTGAGCCGCAGTATGCTCAGTGAGATCGAGCGTGAGAAGGCGAATCCGACGCTCACGGTCACGTTTCGCATTGCACGTGCATTTGGGCTGACGTTGCAGGAGTTAATTGAAAGCGCCGAAGCCAGTGCATCGAAAATCCAGGTCATCCGCGCCAGTGACCGCGCGCAGGTCTTTCGCAGTGATAAGCAACACGAAATCCGCACGCTTTCGCCGCTGAACTTGGAGAAGGATGTCGAGTTTTACGAGGTCCGCCTCCGTCCCGGCGGTGCTTTGCGTTCGCAGCCACACTTTGAAGGCACGCGCGAGTTCTTGACCGTCGAAGAAGGCAGTGTGCGAATCGAATCCGACCAAGATACCGACGAACTCACTAAAGGCGATTCCGGCACATATCGCGCCGACGTGCCGCATGCTATCGTGAACACCGGCAAGGCCGATGCGCTGGTGTTTCTCGTCGTGATTTACCGTTAAACATTTTTTCCAACCAACCATGAAGTCAGCCATCCTTATCTCCCTACTGTTTTGCGCTATCGCCCAAGCGCAAATGCCGCCTGCACTTGTGAACGCGGAACGCGCCAAAATTCTCGATGGCGTCAAATCAGTGCCGAAGGCGGGTGCGCCGGGGCCGATTGGTATCTGGGGGAATATTGCGTTCCCGATTCTCTCTGCGCCGGACAAAGAAGGGGTCGAAATCGCAGTCGGAGCCGCTGCGGCTTATGCCAAGGGACGCATCATCTTGTTTGGTCACAACAGTTACCTCGGTGGCGGCGAGGGTGGTGATCATGCGAAACTCATGGAGAACTGCGTGAAGTGGGCTGGCAACAAGGCGAAGCCACGTGTGGGCCTCAAAGGTGTGAATGCTGCCGCTCTCTACAAACAGCATGGCTTTAACGCCGAGGTCTTCACGGAAGTGACGAAGAAGAATCTCAACGACTACGATGTCGTCATCATGAACATGCAGGGTGTCGTCAGTGATGAGGAAGGCGCGGCGGTGGCGGACTTTGTCAAAGGCGGCGGCGGATTCATCGGTGCCATGACGGGCTGGGCCTTTGGCCAGACGAGTGGCGGGAAGGACCTCGCGGTCTCGCATGGACTCAATCAGGCCCTGATGCCCGCAGGTGTGGCAATCACCGACATGAGCGCGTTTGACCAGTTGCGAGGTTTTGATGCGCGCATCGAACTGCCGCAGATGATGAACGCCTCCGAGGCTATCGCCGCGATCAAAAAGCAACGCGAAGGCGGACCTCCGCTCGACGCTGCCGCGATGAAACAGGGCACCAATGCGATCCAAATCGCCATGGCAGCACAACCGCCGGATCGCAGCAATTTAAAGAACGCCGTGCTCGCTGCGCTGGGCACTGCCGGAGCTGATGCGGTCGTGCCTACGCCACAAAACCCGCTCACGGCCGACAAAAACGCTGCGCAGCGTCTGCGCCTTGGCATGGAGACGCGGGTGTTGCGTCTTGCCGCGGGTGAGGGCGTGGTCGCGCATCCGGCACATGAAGTTTTTCCAGGCAAAGTGCCTGCGGGCGCACCGCGTATCACTGGCGAGATCAAAGTGACGCCTTCCATTTCTGGCTGGACGAGCACAGGACTGTATGCGGCGGCAGGTGAGACTATTACCGTCATCCTGCCCGAGAAACTGGCCGACAAAGGCTACGCTGTGCGCATCGGCTGTCACAGCGACACATTGTATCATCTCGACAAGTGGGAACGAGCTCCCGACATCACGCGCAGTGTGCCTTTGACCGCTGCCACGACCAAAACGGCCAGCGCCTTCGGTGGTTTGATCTATGTCGAAGTTCCAGGACGCGCGAAGGAAGATGAACCCTTCACCGCGACGATCCAAAACGGTGTGCCTGCTCCGCTCTTTGTGCTGGGCGTTGATGATGATGCGAAGTGGAAAGAAATCCGCCAGCGTCCGGCTCCATGGGCCGAAATGGCCTGCGACAAGCTCATCATCTCCTTTCCCACCGAAGTCGGCCGCCTCGTGAATAACCCCACCGAGCTCATGACCTTCTGGAAGAAGGTCGTCGAAGCGCAGGACGATGTATCCAATGAAACCGCTGAGCGCACGCGGCCCGAGCGCATTGTGGCCGATGTGCAGATCAGTGCTGGTTACATGCACAGCGGCTATCCGATCATGATTCCGACCAGCGCTGCGCCGGAGATGGTGACGTTTGGCAAACTGAAGTTCCCCGGCTGGGGCTTCTACCACGAAATCGGCCACAATCATCAACGCGGTGATTTCACATTCGATGGCACCGGCGAAGTCACGAACAACGTCATCGGCATGTACTGCTATGAGGCCGTGTTGAAAAAAGACTGGCTCATCGGCCATCCGGCGATCACCGATGAGGAACGCAAGGAAAACGTGAAGAAGATCAAGAAGTCCGCCAACAAGTGGCAGGACTGGAAAAGCAGCCCCTTTCTGGCCCTCACCACTTACATCCAACTCATTCAGGAATTCGGCTGGGAAAGCTGGCGCAAGTATCTCTATAGCTTCGATGACACTGCCTTCGGCCCAGCGCCGAAGGGTGATGACGAACGCCGCGACCAGTTCCTCGTGCGCTACTCGAAGATCACGAACAAGAACCTTGGCCCATTCTTTGATGCTTGGGGCATCCCGGTCAGCTCATCCGCGAAAGCGGAAGTGAGCAAGCTGGAGGCCTGGATGCCGAAGGGGATGTGAAGCGCCTTGTTACTTCGCCAGCGACGCGCACACGATCTCCTCGTCGTTGCGCATGAAGACGCACTGGTTCGCGAAAGCGGGATGTGACCACACCACCGCCCGGCGCGGATCAGTCGTCGTCGGTTTGAGGAGTTTGGCGCGGCTGATCTCTTCGTAGCCTTGGGGTGTGAGCTTGGCGATGATGAGGTCTCCTTGTTCGTTGGCGAGGAAGAAGCGGTCGGCGTGTTTGATGATGAAAGCATTCGCCCAGCGCACAGGTTTGTCGCCGGTGGTGGCGGCGAAGGTTTCCCAGAGACGTTCGCCGGTGTCGAGCTTGAGGCAGCGAAGCTGGCCGTAGCTGCACACGCCGTAGATGTGGCCGTTTTCGATGAAGGGCGTGCTGATGAGGCTGTGCAGCGTGTCGGTTTTCATCTCGCTGAAACTTTTGCCTTCCCATTGCAGCGTGGCGGTGGGTTTGGTGGCATCGAGCTTGAAGCACTTCGAGCTGGTGTAAAAGGAACTGAGCAGCAGTAAATCACCCGCAAGCCTCGGAGTGGCGACGGTGAGGCCGGAACGCACTTCCCACGGATAAGACCAGAACACCTTCCCCGTGGCCGGATCGAGCGAGTTCACGGCCTGCGGATGCCAGAGGATGAGTTGCTTTGTGCCTGCGTGCTCGATCATCGTCGGTGGGCAGTAGCCAGGTTCGCGGGCGTTGAGTGCACGCCAGAGTTCTTTGCCGGAGTCCTTGTCAAAAGCCACCGCAACACTGTCAGGACCACCCACAAGACAGATGAGCCGTTGCCCATCAAGCAACGGGTGGCCAGCAAAGCCCCACTGCGGTGTTTTGGCACCGTAATCAGCTTTGAAGTCGTGCGACCAGAGCACTTTGCCGTTCTCGGCATCGAGGCAGAACAAATTTCCTTCTGCACCGACCGTCCATATCTTGCCTCCGCTCACCAACGGCGTGCAACGCGGCCCGGTGGAGTAGCTCATCGTGTAAGTGCAGTCGTAGCGATGCTCCCAGAGCTGTTTGCCACTCGCGGCATCGAGGCAGAGCACACGTTCCGTGCCGGGAATGATGCCCCGGGCGAAGGCATTGCCGGGCACGCTTTCTTTGGAGGCCACCTGACGGTCCATGAGATAGACTTTGCCGTTCGCAATGGCAGGACCGGTGTAACCACCGCCGATCTTCACGCGCCAGAGCACCTTTGGCCCGCCTGCTGGGAACTTTTCGACGATGCCGGACTCACGCCATACGCCATCTCGCTGCGGGCCGAGCCATTGGGGCCAATCGTCGGCATGAAGAGCTGAGCTAAGGATGAGGAGGTAGAGTAGGCGCATGGACAAACAAACTCACCAGCGTGAATCATGTTGCAGACGATTTCATGCCTCGCAGGTTCAACGACATGATGAATCTGCCTGAATCCCAAAGACTCCATGGTCTCGTGACCGCCACGCACACGCCATTTCATGCTGACGGTTCGTTGAACCTTGATGTCGTGGAGAAGCAGGCGGCGTTTCTGCTTTCAAAGCAGGTGACGACTGTCTTCATCGGCGGCAGCACCGGCGAAAGTCACTCACTGACCTTCGAAGAGCGTCACTTGCTCGCGAAGTGCTGGATGGCCGTGACAAAAGGCACGGCGATGCGTGTGATCGTTCATGTGGGAGCGAATTGCGTCGAGGATGCGAAAGATCTGGCCGAGCAGGCGGAAGATCTTGGTGCGATAGCTATCGCTGCACTGACGCCGATGTATTTCAAACCGAAGAACGTGGGAGTCCTCGTCGAGACGATGAAGCAGATCGCTGCCGCTGCGCCTGAAACGCCTTTCTATTACTATGACATCCCAGCGCTGACGGGCACGTCCCATTCGATGCCGGAATTCCTGAAGCAGGCCAAAGACCGCATTCCCACGCTCGCGGGCATCAAGTTCACTAACTCCGACCTCATGTCCTACCAATACTGTCTGCGTGCCGATGGTGGCAAGTGGGACATCCCGTTCGGTTTCGATGAGCACATGCTCGGCGCACTCGCCATGGGGGCGAAGGGGGCCGTCGGCAGCGGTTTCAACTTCGCCGCGCCGATTTACACACGACTGTTTGCTGCATTCGCGAATAACGATTTCGCCGCTGCTCGTGAGGAGCAGTTTCGTGGTGTGCAGATCATCAGCCTGTTAGCGAGCTATGGCTACATGGGTGCTGCGAAAGCCGTGATGGCGATGCTGGGCGTCGATGTCGGACCGGCAAGACTGCCGAACACGACACTCACTGCGGCACAGAAGGACAGACTGCATGGCGAACTCGAAGCGATGGGCTTCTTTGAGTGGGTGAAGTGACACCACTCAGCGTTTCACTCGTAACAACGGCGTTGGCAGATGCTCGCTGGTAATCCACAAGGTGAAGCTGTCACTATCATAGCAGACGCCCTCTACCTGCCGCAGTAATTCGGGTTCGATGCGAACCGGCGCTTGTTGCAGTGCTTCGGCGATTGGTTTGTCCTTTGGCAGCAGCCATTCATACAGGCTGCTGTAGGTGGCGACGACCATGCGGGTGCCATCGGGCGAGAAGCAAGCCCCCGAGGTCATGCAATTATCATGTGGTCGTTTGCCAGCGCGAATCAAGGTGGGGAAGGTGAGGTCGATGACTTTTTCCAGCGTCATGCTGACCTTTTCCTGCAATGGCTGCGGAAAGGCATAGAGGGTGCTTTTGCCGTCCTCGCTCTTGGTGAGGATGTAAAGGCGGTTGGTCTGCGGATGAATGAGCAAGCTTTCAGCGTTATGGCTGCCGTCAGGATAACTTGCGCGCCAAAGATGCGGCGATGGACTGTCGGTTTCGGCGACAGGTTTGTCAGCGGCGGTGATATCTGGTTCGGGTATTTGATACACTTGGAGCGATGGGCGCATCTGGAAGTTGTCGCCGATGTCGCCAATGAACAGCGCAGGGGCTCCCTGGTCGTCTTTGCCGCTGGCCAGATCTTCCCAGTCGAAGTTCGCAGCTTCACGCACACGGACTTTCGCACGAGTCTTGCCGCTGCGATCAATAGCGAAGACGCACGGCTCACCGCCGGAGTCGTTCACGGTCCAGAAGATCGAGGGGTCGCGCACCCCCAGAGCGAGGCCGGAGCTTTCTTTGATTCGTTTGTCATCGAGGATTGCGACACGCTCGCTGGTGCTTGGCACAGGTTTCTCAGGCCAAATGGGCGCATTCTCTGCGCGGGCGACTGCTGTGAAACACAGACCGAGGCTGAAAAAAAAGCGCGAGTTTTCATGAATCAACCCAATGGCGTTGCCGGTCCTGGCAACATGCGGTTGTAATGCATCATCACGCGACTTTGAAACCAGCGCCAAGTCTGGCCGGGACGACCGTGTTCGAGCAGAAAGTGCGGGCAGTCCTTGTGTGGCGGCGAGACGTTCGCGCGTGCCCAGTGGTAGTGTGGCACTACGTGGTCGAGTGGAATGTCGTAGGCGCGCATGAGATACGCAGCGAGGCGTGCGGTGCGGTCGATAGTGAGTGCGAGGTCGTTACCATGGTGCTCACACATCTCGATGCCGATGCTGTAGTTATTTCCCGGCCCATCGAAGTCTGCGTGCTCGCCTTGTTCGCGGCAGGGCAGGTGCTGGATGGCGATGTCATCCTGCACAGTGAAGTGCCAGGTTAGGAAACCAATGCGGTTGCCGCCTTTGCGCTTCGGGGCACGCAGCGCACCGCGTTTCAGCGCCAGCGCATGCTGGTAGGCATTGCCAGTGTAATTCTGTGTGCTGTGAATGGTGATGTAGCGTGGCTGCATCGGCCGATAATAACGGCGACCTACTGTGCCGGAGGGAATGAGGTCGAGCTTGATGCGTGCTTCGGCCAGCAATTGATCCGGGGGCACTGCTCCGAGGGAGCTGTCATGAAAACGTGACTCCCAGCGAGCCACGCGCGATCCATCATACGTCGCGCAGGCCACGACAATGACGGCGAGTGAGAGCGGGAGTAGGAGTGCAACGTGCTTGCGCATGAGACTGTTTACCGTCTCAGGGGTAAAGTTCAATGTGCAAGCTTCAAAGTTTCTGCCTCAGAGCATAGCGGCCGCCTAATCCTTGCGCGTTCAGCGCCGCCAGTTGGCTGGCGGCTTCGGCGCACCTTTCCAACGGCCAATTGTTGAGCCAGCCGTGTAAAAATCGCCCATGATACACATCCCCACACCCAGTCGTGTCGATGAGCGGGTCTGCGTTGAAGGCTGGTTGATGAAAATAGGTGCCATCGGCGGTCCAAACATGGCTACCGCTCGTCCCGCCAGTGATGACGACGATTTGCGCCGGTGATCGCAGCAGCGCCGCCGCCATTTCCTGCAAATCACTCAAACCCGTGCAGCGTTCCGCGAATTCACGAGCTAAAATGCGGATGTGGCTCGCTTCAACGAGGTCGCGCAGTGATTCGCGCCAGCGACCGGCCCCGCCGTCGAAGGAAATCGTGACGCCATGCGCTTCGGCCAGTTTCACGGCATGCCGTGCGGCGTTTTCGTGGCGTCCGTTGAGATGTAGCAGCCTTGCGTTCTTGAAAAGAGCGGTGTCCACCTCGTCGGGCGTCAGTTCACCGGCCGTGGAAGGCGCATAAACGATCTGTCTGGCACCGTCACGCTGCCGCACGAGGATGTTGGCGCTGGCGGAGCGCGTACCAGTCATCACTCGCAGATGGTGGGTGCTTACGCCGAACTCTTCCAGCCCTGTATGGATTTTCTGCCCATTAACATCATCTCCGCAACGGTCGATCAATACACATGAGCGTCCTTCCGCCGCTAACATACACAACGCCGTCGCTACCGGGCCGCCGCCATCCTCGGCATAGGAGAGCGCCTGCGTCACATGCTCGTCGGCACGAAACTCGGGCACGATGGAGAGCGCATCAAGCGTCGCTGCGCCGACGCCGATGACGGTGAAAGATTCGTTAGCCATGATGCGGGCATGATTCCTGTGATTTCGGGATTGTCATCTTCCTCTACGTCATTCAACATCCGCCCCTCATGAGCACCTCCGCCCCTATTGATCCAAACGCCCCATGGTACAAGCAACTCAACAGCTACCACTGGTTTGTGTTGATCGTTGCCTCTGCCGCTTGGTTCTTCGATTGTTTGGATCAGCGGTTGTTCTCACTGGCCCGTGTCCCTGCGCTGGCAGAACTCATGAAGCTTCCGCCGTCGAATCCAGAGTTACAGGCATTTGGTAAAGTGGTAACAGCCTGCTTCCTCATCGGCTGGGGCATCGGTGGGCTGATCTTTGGTGCATTGGGCGATAAATTTGGTCGTGCGAAGATGCTGACGCTGACGATTCTCATTTACTCGGCCTTCACGGGTCTGAGTTATTTCAGCCGCACGCAGTTGGATTTCACGATCTTCCGTTTTCTCACTGGCGTGGGCGTTGGCGGTGTCTTTGGGCTCGCGGTGGCCCTGATTGCTGAAACGGTGCCCAATGGTGCACGCACGCAATGCCTCGGCCTGCTGCAGATTCTCTCCACCATCGGCAATATCTCGGCCGGCTTTGCCAAAATCGGCATTGATGCGCTCGAAGCGAATCACACCATCGTTGCTGGATCTGGCTGGCGCTGGATGTTCCTGATTGGGGCGGCACCAGCACTGATGATCATCTTTACCCGCGGTTATCTGAAGGAGCCTGCCTCTTGGCAGCACCTCAAGGACACCAACCAACTGCCCAAAGGCAGTATCTTTGCACCTTATGCCAGTCTGCTTGCGAACACCCGCTGGAGAAAAAATCTCCTAATCGGTGCCGTCATTGCCAGCACGGGTGTGATCGGCCTCTGGGCCATCGGCGAATATGCGGTGGATTTGCAGAAGGTCGTCTTCAAGCAGTACTTCGAGAAAGCCGGTGTGGCGGCAGATAAGATTACAGGAGAAGTGAACAACGCCATCTCGGTGGCCTATCTCTTCAACATGCTTGGTGCCGCCGTGGGCATGACTCTCTTCACCAACATTGCCAAACTTGGTCGCCGTCTGGCCTTCTTCATCGGCTTTAGTGCCGCACTCGTGGCGACTTTCCTCGTCTATTGGAAGATGAGTGATCCAATCTCAGCACGCTGGATGATGTTCCTGATGGGAATGGCTCAGCTCAGCGTCTTCGCCGGTTTTGCCATCTACCTGCCAGAGTTGTTCCCCAGCAAGCTGCGCAGTACGGGCACGAGTTTCTGCTACAACCTGGGCCGTTTTGCTGCCGCTGGCGGAAGTTTCTTCTCTGCCACGCTTACTGCGGGCGTGTATGGCAAATACGCCGCCCAAGATCCTGCGTTGCCGCTGCGCTATGCGGCGATGACGATGTGCGTCATCTTCCTCATGGGAATTTTCATTCTGCCATTCGCTCCTGAAACGAAGGGCAAGCCGCTGCCTGAGGATTGAGCCACATGAATGCTGCTGAATTGCAAAAAGCTGCGCAGGCCGCAGCGGAGGCCGTTTCACCCGAAGCGCTCGCGTTATGGCATGCCAAGCAAGGAAATTGGGATGCGGCGCACAACATCGCGCAGGACATTCACACCAAGATGGGTTCGTGGATTCATGCGCTGCTGCATGTGATCGAGGGCGATCAATGGAATGCGGACTACTGGTTCGCGAAGGCGGGCAAACCCTCGCATGGACCAAAAGAGATCGACAAACTTTGGGATGAGATCGCCACAGTTGTGCTATCTTAATGGCTCAAACCGTGAACAACGACCCCGCCAAACCCCAGCAACGCTTCGAAGACCTGCGTGGCATCCTGCATTACGTGCCGCAGTTTCGGCAGAAGGTGTTCGTGATCGCGTTTGATGGTGCGCTCATGACGCAGCCGGGTTTTGCCAGCATTCTGCAAGACGTGGCGGTGCTGCAATCGCTAAACATCGAAGTCGTGCTCGTCTTTGGTGCGCGGGCGCAGGTGCGTGCGCTGGCGGTGAAACGCGGCATCACGCTTTACAATGACGACGGCATGGGCCGCACGGATGCTGCCGGCATCGAGATCGCTGTGGATGCCATCATGCGGCAGTGCAACGACCTCGTGGCCGATTTGACCGCGCTAGAGATGCCCGTGGCCGTATCCAACGCGCTCGCGGTTCATCCAGCGGGCGTAATCGACGGCATCGATCTTGAATTCACCGGTCGCATCGAGCGTGTGGATGAAGAAACACTGCGCGCCTTGCTCAAAGCCGACATCATCCCCATTTTGCCGCCGCTTGGTTACGATGGGAAGGGCGCGACACTGCGCTTGAACTCCGATGCAGTCGCGGTGGAGGTCGCCATCGCTCTTCAAGCTGCCAAAGTCATCTTTGTGGCCGAAGCTGGTATCACCGCCGCTGATGGCACGCGGTTGGCGCAGATTTCCGTGGCTGATGCCAAGGAAATGTACAAAGCCAAAGACCCCAAGCATGATGTGAGCATGCTCTCGAAGTTGCGCTACGCAGCGCTGGCCTGCCAGGAAGGCGTGCCGCGTGTGCATATCGTCGATGGCACACAAGATGAGGCGCTGCTGGCCGAACTCTTCTCGAATGAAGGTGTTGGCACCATGATTCATGGCGATGAATACCAACAAATCCGCAAAGCACGGGCCAGTGACGTGCCCGCACTGCTTTCCATGATGCAGCAGAGTGTGGATGAGGCGGCTCTCGTGCCGCGCACGCGCGATCAGATTCAAGCCAAGATCAAAGACTTCTTCGTGCTCGAACTCGACGGACATCCGATCGGTTCCGTGGCCATTCATACGTATGAGGAAGAGGGCCGTAGGATTGCTGAACTGGCATGCCTTTTTGTGCGTCGCTCTCATAAAAACAAAAACCACGGTCGTAAGCTCGTCGCTTTTGCCGAGGAAACGGCGAAACAGCGCGGCTGTGAAGTCATCGTGGCTCTCAGCACGCAGGCATTCCGCTTTTTCGAAGAGAAGATGGGCTACACCGTCACTGAACCTGATGCGCTGCCTTCAAGCCGCCGCGAAAAATACGACAAGAGTGGTCGTAACTCGAAGGTGCTCGTCAAGGCGCTGAAGTAGCACTGCTATTGTCGCGGCACCTTGGAACCCAGCGAGTTTTCCGTGATCGCGATGGCCTTGTCCTGGAGTTTTTCGCCAATGTAGCGCTGCTGAAAATCCACGCGGCATTTGTGATCATCCTTGGCGAATGCAATCCAGAACTCGGTCGATTTGATTCGTTCTGCAGCTGCGCTGGCATCGGTCCAAGTATAGCGAGTGGTTTGGAATCGTGCCACCTCGGTCAGGCCGGTGGTGTTGAGCGTCACCGAGTAGCCAAGGCTCAACCAGCCGAGAACGATGGCTGTCGCACCGATCAGCAACAGCAGCGAGCCAAGGGCGATGAATGGGGTGATGATCTTTGCACGGTCCCAAAAATTGCCATTGCCGTATTCGAGCGCGAAGAACTTCACGCGCACAAACATGATTTTCACCATGGCTAGGCCCGCAAGGATCAGCAGCGGACCGCCCCCAAGAAGACCCCAAGTATAAAGATCACCGATCATGAGAGTAACGCCATTGCCAGCGTCGCTGCCCTTGGTCAGCAACGGGGAGATATCCGGCATGGTGAAGGTCGCAGCGAGGAGGGGGGAGAATGAATTCATGACAGCGGCAATTGATTAAACCAAGCGGTCGTCAGGAACTCAAGCACTCGTTCCGTGACTTGTGTGTTTCCGAATGAAAGCCTTCACCTCTGCAACGTCCGCCTTCAGCGGCCAAGTTTGCAATGGTTTTGATTTCAACGCTTCGAGCGTTGGGTGCGTCGGTTCGTTGCCGGTGGCCTGTTTCACCACGTCTGGGAACTTTGCCGGGCTGGCAGTGGCGAGCACGACGCTCACGCGATCCTGCGCCATGTCGGTGAAGGCACAAGCAGTGTGCGGATCGAGCACATACTGCCAGTCCTGCCACATTTGGGTGATGACGCGCTCGATCTGCACGTCATCCATGCGCGTGGAGCGCAGACTGGTCTTCGGCAGGTCGATCTTGAATGGCGTACCCGATTTGATCTGTGCCATGACCTCGCGAACGCGCTCGGCGTTTTTGCCGAGGATGTAATAGAGGAAACGCTCGAAGTTTGACGCGGCCTGGATGTCCATGCTGGGCGCATGGCTCGGATGCACGTCGCTCTGGTGGTAATCACCGCTGGTGAAGAAGCGGTGCAGGATGTCGTTCTGATTCGTCGCCACGCGGAAACTGCCCGCAGGCATGCCCATCTGCTGCGCCAGCCAGCCGGCCAGTACGTTGCCGAAATTGCCGGTCGGCACGACGTATTCGGCGGTCGCGCGGACGTTCTCCGGCAGTTTCAAACAGGCCCAGATGTAATACACACACTGCGCCAGCACGCGGGCGATGTTGATCGAGTTCACCGCGGAGAGATTCACCGCGTTTGCGAAAGCAGTGTCGCCAAACATGTCCTTCACCACACGCTGAGCATCGTCAAAGGTGCCAGGCACAGGAATAGCGAAGACGTTGTCCGCGCCGGTGCAGGCCATCTGGCGCTCCTGCAGCGGTGCCACACGGCCATTCGGATAGAGAATGAAAATCGTGATGCCATCGCGGCCCAGACAGCCATGGATTGCTGCCGAACCGGTATCGCCCGAGGTTGCACCAAGTACAGAAAGCTGTTTGCCTGTCTTTTCGACCTGCCGCTTGTAGAGCAGGCCCAGCAGTTGCAGCGCGAAGTCCTTGAACGCCAGCGTCGGCCCGTGAAATAGTTCCAGCACATAGGTTTTCTCTGTGATCTTGCGCAGCGGTGCCACGTCTGGCGAATCAAAACGCCGATACGCCTCCGCCGTGAGCTGATGCCACTCCGTGTTGCTGATCTCCGGCGCAAACAGCGTGAAAAACTCCGCTGCAAGCTGCGGATACGTCAGCTTCGACCATGCCGGCAGCTTGTCCGCGATGGATGGCAGACTTTCAGGCAAAAACAGCCCGCCATCCGGTGCCAGTCCGGCTTCAACGGCTTCAGAAAACGTATGCGGCTTCGTTTGTCCGCGGGTGGAGAGGTAATGCATGGGCGATTCAGTCAGGGGCGCATTCATGCGTTGAAATTCGCCAGACTCAATGAATCTCTTGGTCATGAAAACAGTGCTGATGATTGGAGCCGCTTGTGTCTGGGTGGTCTCCTGTTCCTCCTCGGATCCTAAACGTTCTTCTTTTGAGAATGTAGATTGGTCTTCGCCCAAACTCCGTGATGCTTTAAACAAGCATGCCGAGGAGCATCTGAGCGAGATGGACCGACTGGAACCCGGCAGCGTGTGGCCGCAAGCGCGAACGATGATCCGAACAAAAGCTGAAGCCGCTGAATGGAAGACGGCACTCAGGGAGCAGAAATGCTCAACGCTGCTTCTCGGCTACTGCGGAGAAGTGGCGATCGAACACTGCAATTTCGTGGACGTGGCCCTTCGGGTTAAAGATCCAGCGCTGACTGCTTCGCTTCTGGATTTGGCCCGGAAAGAGCTTCTCAGCAAACATCAAGTCACCACATTTTCCGATCCGCTCCTTGTGATCGCTTTGAATGACACGGGCAGGCCCGTGGCTGCGTTCACGATGACGGACGGCTCAATGCAGCCCATCAGGGTGGGCAGGCACCATGGCCGCTGGGTGTTCGATTATTGGTTCATTTGGCCGGTGCAAAATTTCCGGCTTCGAACCAATGGCTTCGAAGACATTCTGCGACACAAGGTTTGGGAATCAAGGCGACTTATGGACGATGATTTGCGATAGGATCTCCTCATTTTTTCCTCGCAATAAACACATCCACCTGCTGGCCGACGTAGAGGTTTTGGTCCTTGGGCTTGTCGAGTTTGTAGATGACCTGAAGGACGCGGGTGTCCACGCGTTCGGTGCTTGCACCGGTGAGGGAGATTTTGGGGATGACGTAGGGTTCGATCCGGACGAACTGCACTTTGAACTGCCGTGAGGAATCGCTCTTGAGGGAGAAGGTGGCGTCGAGACCGGGGGCGACGCCCATGGCGTTTTGTTCATCGACATCGGCACGAATATGCAGTGTGGAGATGTCGCCCAGCACGAGCGCGGGCTGCTTATTTTGCGGAGAGGCGTATTCACCCGCGCGAATGTTGACCTGGAGAATCGTGCCGTTGCGCGGAGCTTTGACGGTTAGGCGGTCAATGAGGAGCTGGGTCTGCTTTACATCGGCATGGGCGGCGGTGAGTTGAGCCTCACCAGCCATCACTTGAGCATTGGCAACGCGAACGTCATTGGTGCTGTTGCGCAGGTCGTCTTGGCTGATTGCACGCTGATCGGTCACGGACTTGAGGCGGTCGAGCATGTCCTGCACCTTCACAAGCTGGGCTCTTGCGACGGTCAAATTGGCTGCGGCAATGATCACGGCGGCATTTTGTTTCAGTAACGATGCTCGTAGTTCGCGGTCGTCGAGGCTGAGCAGCGGATCACCCTTCTTGACGACTTGATTGACCTCGACTTTGACCGATTCGACTAACCCTGGCAATGGGACTCCGATGGCAACGTTTTCTCCCTGCGCTTCGAGAATGCCGGTGGCGGCGATGTCACTGGGGGCACTTTTTAACGGTGGGGCGACGGGTGGCGGCGGAATAGCGACCTCCTGGCTTCGGATCGCCTGAAGCACGAATCCCATGGCGATCACACCAGCGGCGGCAAGGATGAAGGTGAAGTAGCGGATGGAGGTGGAGACGAGATTCATGTGGCCTAGAGTAAAGAACGAATGATCTATGTGTCGAGGATTACGACGGTGGGTCAAACTGGGATTCCGTGCTCGACAGGATGCGTCTGGCGGTTTCAAATCGGGGGCATGAGCAACGAATCGGGCAACACAGTTCAAATCGTCCGCCAAGGCGGGGAAGTCGTGGTCATCATTGCCGTTGCGCTGTGTTTACAGGCCGTGTGGGGGCGGGGGTGGATGAGTGGGCATGCTTTTTGCCTTGTGGTGCTGGCGGTGGCGTTTGCGAAGACGGCGTTTTTCTTTGTGGAGAACCTTCAGCACATCCTCATGGCCACTCGGGACAACATGCCCTACCACCGTGTGCTCGGCCTCATGGGAGTGAATATGGCGCAGATCACGCTGTCATTCGCGCTGGATTTCTGGTGCCTGGAGACGGCGGAACCGGCCAGTTTCAGTGCCATCGACGCAGCTTGGAGCCAGGCGGAGCAGCTTTTCGAGTTCTTCTTCTTCAGCGTGCTGAACTTCTCTTTCTTCGGCTTTGGTGATGTGACGCCGCAGACGGTGCCGGCCAAGCTGGTGACGATGATGGAGGTGCTGCTGGCCTTTTTCACCGTGATCTTCCTGCTGTCGGATTTCGTCAGCCTCAAGGACTCGCTGCGGGTGCGGAAGCGGCACGAGGACTGATCCGCATCTTGCACGGTGCGTGGGACGCTCTACGCTGCCCACATGGAACGCCCCGCCGCCATCGCTCAAATTCGCGAAGCCTGCAAAAACATCGCCCTGCAATTCATGAAGATTCATCCCGCCGTGCCCGGTCTGGCGGATGAGGAGACGCAGAAGGAATGCTTCCGCTCGGTGCATGAGATGACCGTGCTGTTGGAGACGATCAAAAAGAAGATCGGTCGCCTCGAACGTGCGGACGACAGCACACTTCTGTGACATTTGGCTTACTTGCCCCAACCAGCCCTTCAACGACATTCTGCCATGAAACGCCATCTCATCTTCTGCTTTTTGCTCACTGCCAGCCTGCATGCCGAGGTCAAATTGCCCACGATCTTTTCCGACGGCATGGTGCTGCAGCAGGCACAACTCGTGCGCGTTTGGGGCACTGGCGAAGTCGGTGAGGATGTGAAGGTGAGCTTTGGCGATCAAAAACACAGTTCGGTGACGGACCCGACGGGCAAATGGTCGATCATTCTGAATCCGATGAATGCAAACGCCACACCGGCAGATCTCGTCGTGGCGGGTAAAAACACGATCACGCTCAAAAATGTGCTCGTTGGCGAGGTGTGGATCTGCTCTGGGCAGTCAAACATGCAGTGGACGGTGAAGCAGGCTGGCAAAGCCGAGGAAGAAATCGCCGCCGCAAATCATCCGCAGATTCGCATGTTCAATGTCGAGCGCAGACCGAGCATGACGCCGCAGAGCGATTGCAAAGGTGCGTGGAAGGAAGCCACCAGCGCGAATGTGGGAGATTTTTCCGCCGTGGGTTACTTCTTTGGCCGTCACCTGCATCAGGTGCTGAAAGTGCCGGTCGGGTTGATCAACACCTCATGGGGCGGCACACGCATCGAAGCCTGGACGAGTCATGAGGCGCTGGATGAACGTCCCTGTGCCAATGAAATGCTTGCCGACTGGAAAGATGCGGTCACGAAATGGGACGGCGCGAAGGAGCAGGCCGCCTTTGAGAAGCGCAAGACCGACTGGCAGGCGCAGGTGAAGAAGATCGATGAAGAAAACGCGAAACTGCCTGCCGATCAAAAACAGACGAAGCCTCAGGCGCCGCGTCCGCCCGATGATCCGACTAAAACGCCGCATCACCCTAGTGTCTTGTTCAACGGCATGGTCGCACCGCTCGTTCCCTATGCCATTAAGGGGGCGATCTGGTATCAGGGCGAATCCAACCAGCGCCGTGCTTTCCAGTATCAGGAGCTACTGCCCACGATGATCAATGACTGGCGCAAGCAGTGGGTGGATGCGTTTTCATTCTACATCGTTCAACTCGCCAATTTTGGAAATGGCAAGCCAGTGACAAAAGATCCCGGCGTCGCCGATACTTGGGTTGAACTTCAGGAAGCGCAGACACTTACGGCGCAGACTTTGGACAAATGCGGCATCGCCATCATCAACGACATAGGTGAGCAGAACGATATTCATCCCAAGAACAAGCAGGAGGTAGGTCGGCGACTCGCGTTGTGGGCGCTGGCGAAGGACTATGGCAAGACCGGTGTCGAGTTCAGTGGTCCGCTGTATGTTTCCTCCGTTGTGCAGGGTGACAAAGTGCGCATTCAGTTCGATCACACCGGCACCGGTTTGAAAACTCGCGATGGCGGCGAATTGAAGCAATTTCAGATCACCGGAGCCGATCAGAAGTGGGTGTGGGCCAAGGCCAAAATCGAAGGCAATGAAGTCGTCGTCTGGAGCGAAGGGGTGCCACAGCCAGTTGGTGTGCGCTATGCGTGGGCAAGCTGGCCCGAAGGCGCGAATCTCATCAATGCCGAGGGCCTGCCCGCCTCATGCTTCCGCACGGATGACTTTTTGCCGTCCACGATTGGAGTGGTATCACCCTTCAAGGAAGCCACGCCTGTGAAGCCTGCCAAACCGTGATTGTTCGAGACGAGCGTGCATCTTTTTCTCGCTGATCCCGATACAGCTCCGTTTCTCGCGGATGAACTGCGGCGTGCTGCACCGGAAGCGAGTGTGCACGAAATCGAAGGTCTCGGAATCGCAGCGGAAGTAAATCTCGATGGCCTGCTGCTCGCCTTTGCACGTCAAACACTGCCCGATGCAGCCGAAGTTCAGGCCGCTTCGATCAATGCGTGGGCTGACCGTATCATTGATGCTGTCGTTGGTGTGTTGCCCGATGACCAACCCTGGCGCTTGCACCTTTGGCCGCAGTATGGCGAAGGCCGTGCTGGATTGCATCGCTGCGAGTTGATTCATGCAAGCCTATTGGAACGCCTGAAAAAACGGCGCAGGCATCTGCTGCGCGCGCTTATCGACTCTGATGCCACGTTTGATGCGCAAACCTCGCTCGTGCAGTGCATCCTTACCTCTCCTGAAACCGGCTGGCTCTCTACAACGATTGCACCGCGTGCTTTTGCTCTGCGCAGTTTGGTTTCGAGTTATCCATTTGGCGAAGTGCCGTTAGCGGATGATAAAAGCGCTCCTTCACGCGCTTTTACCAAGCTGGTGGAGGCAGAGCAGCGTCTTGGTAAACGCATTGAGCGTGGTGAGACCTGTGTTGATCTCGGCGCATCGCCGGGAAGCTGGAGTTATGTGGCTATCCAGCGTGGAGCGCATGTCATCGCCGTGGATCGCTCCGAACTGCGTGAGGATTTGATGCTTAACCCGCGTCTGCGCTTTGAAGCCGCCGACGCCTTCAAATATCAGCCGCCGCAGACGGTTGACTGGCTCGTGTGCGATGTCATCGCCGCACCACAACGCAGCATCGACCTGCTACTGGAATGGCTGCGCGAAAAGCGGATGCGGAACTTCATCGTGACGATCAAATTCAAAGGGCACGACGAGTATGCTTTGCTCGAAACACTCAAACGCGATGCCGCGCCGTTGTGCGCCGAGTTTCATTTGAAGCGTCTGACCTCGAACAAGAACGAGGTGTGCGCCTTCGGCGTGGTCTAGCGGCCTACAACAGCGCTTCGTGCGCTCTGCCGTCCTTGGCCTCGCAGTAGAGAATGAAGGACTGGTTCACCACGGAGTAGCCGCCGGGGGTCGGATAGTCGCCACTGAAGTACCAGTCGCCGTATTCGGAGCCCAAGGCCCGGTGGAGATTGGGAATGTTCTGGTAGATGACCTCCACATCGCCATGCCACGGCGTATCCTCGGGGCGGATCAACTGGGCGACTTTGGCGGAGATTTCTTCGTCAGTGAAGGGCGCGTAAATGGCCTTCACGGCGTTGCGCATTTCCTCCTTGGGTTTTTTCATCTCGGCTTGGCAAGCGAAGTACGTTTCGCGCACGATGTGCGCCATGCCGCGTGAGCGTAGCAGACCGACGGCGGCTTGGAAGGCGATGAACTTGCCGAGTTCGGCCATGTCGATGCCATAGCAGTCGGGATAACGAATTTGCGGGGCGGTGGAGCAGACGATGATGCGGCGTGGATTGGTGCGCGCGAGAATGCGTAGCAAACTTTTCTTCAAGGTGGTGCCCCGCACGATGGAGTCGTCGATGACGACGAGATTGTCCTGGGGCGTGACGACGCCGTAGGTGATGTCGTAACTGCCTGATACGAGTTGGTCGCGGCCCGTTTCTTGCGCGATGAATGTGCGCATCTTGATGTCCTTGAGGGCGATTTTTTCACCACGCGGCCAGTTGCGCAGCACGAGATCGTCGAGCTTCGCTTCATCGAGTTCACCACGTTTGAGCATGTCCATCAGCGCATCTTTGACGATGACGCGACGGCTTTTGCGCAGGCCGTCGAGGAAGCCGAAGTAGGCAGTCTCAGCGGTGTTGGGGATGAAACTGAGCACGGTATGCTCGAAGTCATTATCAATGGCCTTCACGACCTGCGGCACAAGTTGCTCGCCGAGAGCTTTGCGCTGGCGGTAGATGGCGGAATCATTGCCGCGTGAGAAGTAGATGCACTCAAAGGAGCAGGGCATGAACACACGTGGTTCGGTGAACTTCTGGATGGTCATGCCGCCATCGGCCTTGATTACGGCTACGTGGGCGGGAGGAATTTCACGTGTATCGGCCTCGGATACGCCGAAAACCGACATGAGTGCGACGCGTTCGGAGGCGAGGGCAAAGATTTCGTCGTTCTCGTAGTAGTGACAGGGGCGGATGCCACTGGGGTCGCGCATGGCGAAAAGATCTCCATTGCCGATGACACCGACGATGCTGTAGCCACCATCCCAGCGTTTAGCGGACTCTTTGACGACGGCTGTGACATCAAGCTGCTCGCTGATGTGCTGCGGAATGTCCTCACCGGGCATGCCGGAGTCACGCAGGACGTGGTAGAGCTTTGTGTGTGCCTCATCGAGCTGGAAGCCGATCTCTTCGAGCACGCTCTGCGTATCGGTGCCGAAGACGGGGTGCTGCCCGCGCTTCATCATGACCTCATTGAGTTCGCGGGTGTTGGTGAGGTTGAAGTTGCCCATCACCATGAGCGTGCGCGTGGGCCAGGTGGTGCGGCGCATGTAGGGATGCAGCGCGCCTTTGCCGAAGTCGCCACTGGTGCCGTAGCGCAGGTGACCGATGTAAATCTCGCCCGCCATCTCAAACTCGCGTTTGATGGCCTCGGGATCGTCCTCAAAGGAGACAAACTCGCGGCCTTCCTGATCGCGTTCATCCTTGCGCTGCTTGTCGATGCGGCGGGCGATGCGTTTGAATTCTTTACGCTCGTCATCGAAGACTTGGGCGATGCGTTCCACGCTCTCCGTGCTGCGTACGCGGAACATGTAGGGCAGGCCGGCGGGCATGCCTAGCTTGCTGCAGCCGATGCCGATGCCATCCTGCCCGCGGTTGCGCTGCTTGGTCATGAGCGCCTGCAACGCATCAAGGCCGTAGAGCGCGTTGCCGTATTTTTGATAGTAGTATCCCAGCGGCTTTTTCAGCCGCACTACTGCTATGCCGCACTCGTGCCTGATTGGGTCGCTCATTGGTAAGGAGCGCCCACCTTTGGCAGGTGAAGGAAGGAGTGCAACCGGTGGAATTACTTTCTGAATGGCGTGCGCTGCCACCAACCGAGCGCAAAGCCGATTCCCGCGCCAAAACCGAGGCCGTGAAAGAATCCCCAGCCCAATTTGGCCACGATGGCGACTTGTGGCTTTGCCCAACCCTCGATGCCCGAGGCCAGTATGCCATACATCCATTTACCACCGATAAAATAGCCCAAAGTGTGCATGGCGAACAACATCAGGGCCGCGATCCAGAAACCCCGAGCGCGACCGAGTGAGTTCCAGGCCACGAAAGCAAAGAACAGTGTGCCTGCCATCGCGCCAACCCATTCGCCGGGACGCCCTTTGATCACAAACCACGCTAAACTCCACAGCAAGGCGTAACCAAAGAACGCAGGCAGAAACAGTCGGTAAAATCGGCCTAGGCGATTTTCACCGTGAAGCAGGCCGCAGAGCGCCAGACCAGCACCGCCCAGATAAACCAGCGCGATCAGTGCATACATGCCGATCTCACTGCCCGCGATGCGCGGCACAAAGGCCCAGATCGAATAGGCGGCTATACTGACAACAGCAAAACCAAGGCTGCCATGCAGCGTGGAGCGGAGGATTGAATTCATGAGTGATGATGAAACGCCGGTGGGGAGCGGACATCTCAGATCTATACCAAAATAGACTGGATCACCTGAACCATCCACGAATCCGGTCAAATAGGCCGCGTTCCTGGCCCTGTGGCTGCATTTGCTGTGGTGGAGTGGCGTAACCTTGATGCTCCATGCAGAAGTTTTGCGGTACGAGATCGTAGGGCAGGGCTTCCTCATACGCGGTGCCGGCACGGCCACAGCCGTCGGTGGCGAGCTGGCTGGTGACGCGGCACAATGATACACGTGACAGCGGCAGGGTAGCTTTCTGCACCTCCGTCTTGTAGCCGAGAGCGAGGGCTTTTTTCATCACATCGGCCCAGATCGGCAGCGCAAGTGTGCCACCGTAACCTTCCTCGACAATCGTCTGCGGTTTGTCGAGGCCCACCCACACACCGCAACTCACACGATCGGTATAACCGGCAAACCATGCGTCTTTGTAATCGTTGGTGGTGCCGGTTTTGCCACCGCCGGGCTCCTTAAAGCCGTAGGTGCTACGCAAGGATGCCGCGGTGCCGCGATCCAGCACCTGCGCTAGTATGTTGCGCATCATGTAGGCCACACTGGGTGTGATGACCTCGGATTCGAGCACGGGCGTCTGGTAAATGACGTTGCCTGCTTTGTCGATAATACGGTCGATGAGGAATGGCCGCCTGCGCAGGCCTTGATTCGGGAAGATGCTGATCGCGCTGGTAAGCTGGCGTGGGTTGCCGCCGATGTTGCCGATGAAAATTTGCGGCGTGCGTTCGGCAGGACGGGCGAAACCAGCATTGGTGAGCAGATCGAGCACACGATCGAGGCCAGCGTAGTTGCCGAGGCGCACAGTCATCGTGTTGCGGCTTTTGACGAGGCCGTCCGTGAGCGTGGCGAGGCCGAGAAACTTGCCATCTGAGTTTTGCGGACTCCAGCCGGGATCAGAGCCATCGATTTCGCCAGGCTGGATCGGTGCGTCATTGATGAAAGTGCCCGGCATAAAGCCTGCCGCGACACCAGCGGCATAAACAAAGGGTTTCACCGTCGAACCGATCTGGCGCTCACCTTGGGTGGCGCGGTTGTATTTGCTGTGATGATAGTCACGACCGCCAACGACGGCGAGGATGCCGCCGGTTGTGTTGTCGAGCATCATGAGCGCGCTTTGAAGGTAAGGCGTGGAAGTGATCTCGTGCGTGCCATCCCATGTCTTGTCAAAATCGGCCTTCTTTGGGTGCTGGTAGCCGCTCTGTTTCTCCACCGCGCTCAAACGTTTTTCCACCGACTCATCGGCTGCGTCCTGTAGCTCTTTATTCAAAGTCGTGAATACCTGCAAGCCGCCGTCTTCAATCTCCTGCTGCTCCAAAATCAAATCAAGATCACGCCGTACAGCATCGAGTGCATAGCCACCCTGGTTTTGAAACGCGGGCTGCGCGTGCAGGGCGATGTCGGCATAACGTGCGGCCAGTTCCTCCTCTGGCGTGATGGCTTTGGTGACGAGCATGCGCTTGAGCACGTCATCGCGCTCTTTGAGTGCACCTTCATAATTGCGGAAGGGCGAGAAGCGCACAGGGCTGCGAATGATGCCTGCGATCATCGCTGCCTCGCTTAAATTGAGCTGGCTGGCATGTTTGCCGAAGTACACCTGACTGGCACGCTGCACGCCGTATATGCCGGGGCCATAGAATATGCGATTCACGTAATGCTCGATAATCTGGTCCTTGGTGCAGGCCTTCTCGATGCGGCGGGCCAGCATCATCTCCACCAGCTTGCGGTGGATGCTGCGATCATCGAGATCGGGGAAGCTGTTGCGTGCGAGCTGCATCGTCAGCGTGCTCGCGCCCTGCACCACGCGCATGTCCTTGAGATTGCGCACCATCGCTCGAGCGACGCCTTTGTAGTCAATGCCGCCGTGGTCGTAAAAACGCGCATCTTCGCGCGCTAGCAGCGCTTTGACGAACCAAGGAGAAATTTCACTGAGCGGCACGATGATGCGGTTCTCCCCGTGCATGCGGCCGAGGATTTCTCCTTTATAATCCATCACGATCGTGCGCTCCGGCATCTGGCCGAGTTGGGTGAGGTCGTAGGCCTTCGCCAGATGACTATAAATGCCAATGACCACTGCCGCCGTCACCGTGCAGAGTAGCGAAGCACCCATGACGGAAATCAGCGCCAGCCGTTTGAACGACTGCCAGCGCGACAGAGTTGATTTCGCCGGCTTGCGGGTTTCAGGAGGCGCTTTTTTCATGGGACGGGCATCGGGTCGTTGGTTTTCGACCAAAGATCAAGCCTGAGACGATGAACTCGGTGTGAAGTTGGATTTCATCTTGGGTGCGGTCTTCGCGTTGCGCCCACCGCAGCTCTCATGGAAAAGGCGGGGCAGGGATGGTCAGCGGCCAAATTTTCCACCGTCCATGTTTCGCCCCAGCCTAGTGCGGGCCATAATTGCTTCTGTGGCTAAGAACCCACAAGACGAAGAAATTCATCGTAATCACGAAGGTAGTCAGCCGGGTCGTAATGGTCGGAAGCGAAGACCATGAGAATTGAATCTGCGGAGTGTTTGTATTCTGTGGTCCACACCATGGGGGGAACGTAGATGCCAATGGTTGGGTGGTGGAGTGTGAACTCATGGCTGTTAATACCGTCGTCGGTTTTTACAGAACATGAACCGCGGACGCTGATGAGAAACTGATGACAGCGCCTGTGAGCATGCTCGCCACGGGTGGTCCGGTGTGGAATGTCGTAGGTCAGAAAATAGCGTTGGGGGACGAATGGAACTTCACTGCCAAACTCGCCAACAGTGAGGTTGCCACGCTCGGGATCGACGATGTTGCGCAAGTGGTAAATCCTGACTCCTTTAACCCTGGACTCGGTGATGGCGATGTCTGTCTGGCACTGATTCACTGGACCGGGGGAATGTGAGTAGTGATGGAGAGCAGGTGCGACTGAGGCTTGCCAGACACCGTCATGTAGGTGCGACCGACGTATTCTCCAATGAGTCCTAGCATAAGCAACTGTGCGCCAGAAAAAAGTGCAATGGCGGCCATCAGCGATGCCCAGCCCGATGTGACGGGAGTGTCGTACAAATGCTCTCCTATGGCAATGATCAGGAGGACGAGTCCGAGAAGACAAAGCAAAAAGCCGATGATACTGGCGAACCGAAGTGGAATAATGCTAAAATTGAAAAACATGTTCATCCACAGGCGGAGGAGCTTGCGCAGCGTGTAGCCGCTCTTTCCTTCCTCACGCTCAACATGGTCCACCTCCACGCTGCCGATGCGATTTGTCGCTTCGAGAATTAGGCCGTCAATGTAAGGGTAGGGGCCGTTGTAGGAGGTAATGCGCGCGACGAGTTCACGCCTAAGCCCACGGAAGGAGGAAAGATAAAGACCAAGGGGCTTTCCCAGCAGAAGTGTGGCGCAAAGATTGGTTAACCAACTGCCAGCGTTTCGAAGCAAGGAGTGTCGTTTATCCTTAAACCACGTGTAAACGACATCGCAGTCATGGCTTCTCAAGAAGTCGAGCACCTTCAGTGCCTCCGACACTGGATTTTGCAAATCATCATCCAGATTGATGACAAATTGACCGTTCGCATGCCGGTAGCCCTCAAGCACCGCGGCATGCTCACCAAAGTTCCTGGCCAGATCGACGAAGATCACAGGGATTGGCATGGAAGCCAGATGCGTCCTAACCCAGCTTCCCGTGCCGTCCGAACTGCCGTCGTTGACGAGCACCAGATTCCACCCGCCATCGATGGGGAGGAGCCGAAAGGCATCAAGCAGCTTCGTGAGCGAGGCTCCGGTGTTATGTAAAGGTACAACGAAGGTGACCAAGGGTTTGCTTGAAACTGGTGGCATTGTTTTGGTTTAGAGTGGTATCGGCTTTCTTGCCACGGAAAAAACTGAGGTGCCAAAGGGAGGGGGAAACCGTCTGCAAACTGCTGCTTCAACCATGCCAATGTGCAGCAAGAGGCTGTTCAACGGATCAGGCAGCGGCGCGAGATCGGAATTGGTCTTCTCCGCGTCCTCACTCTTTGTGATCAAACGGGTAAAAAAACGCCAGATCAGGATTGGCAGAAACAACCATGCGTTCCAGTGGTAAACGGCAAGCAGTTCGAACCCCTGCGCCTTGTGCAGGTGACGTATTTCTGAAGCAGTGAACCGGTGCCCTGTGCAGACGGCCTGGTCGTGTCTTCCTTTGAGCACTCTGAATGCAGGCAAATTAAGAATGAGGTGGCCGCCTGGTTTCAAAACCCGGTAAAACTCGCGCAATGACTGGGCCACGTCCACCCCGGCGTGAGAGAGCACGTCGAGGCTCGTCACAACATCAAAGCTGGCGCTGCGCTCAGGAATTTCGCTTGTGCTGCCAAGCCGAGCTTGCGAAAACCCGCGTCTTTGAGAGTGCTCGACTGCGAGTTGCGAGCTATCAATGCCATGGAGCTGCCAGTTGCTGCTCATGTGGCGAAGGGTGTCCAAAGTCCCCCCAGTGCCGCAACCGGCATCAAGCACGGCGGCGTTAGCGAACGGTGAAACATGCCGGGACACCGTGGTGGCGGTCATGTGGCGCAACACGCCATACCACCAGTAGCTGTCCTCCAATTGACGCATGACCTCGTATTCGTGTGGGAGCATGGCCTGGTCAGATCAAGGGGTAAAGCTCATGATTCCGTCACAAACTGCCTCTATCGCAGTTGTAGTCAGGTAAGGATGCATAGGTAATGACATGATCTCTGACACTGCGGAATTGGTTTGCGGCAAACCTGAAGAAGCCGAGGCATGTCGGGCATATCCCGGCTGCTGGTGGATCGCTGCCGGGTAGTGCAGCGCCACTGGAATTTTCAGCGCGGTCAGTTTTGTCATGAGCGCATCACGTGCCGAACTACGAATAACATAAAGATGGTAGGAGTGTTCACATCCGTCGCGCACACCCGGCGTAATCACATGCGGGCAGCCGTCCAGCCGTATGTGGTATTGCGCGGCCAGTTTCCTGCGCGTGGCCACACGCGCCGCCAAAGTCTTCAATTTCACGCGCAGCACAGCGGCCTGCAATTCGTCCAATCGGCTGTTCACGCCTTCGCACTCACTGATGTGCCGCTGGTTCCATCCGTATTGCCGGATCATGCGTATGCGCTCCGCAAGAACAGCATCATCGGTGGTCACCGCGCCAGCGTCGCCCATGGCGCCCAGGTTCTTGGTCGGATAAAAGCTGAATGCCGCCGCCCGACCAAGCGAGCCAGTCTTTCTTCCACGATAGGTCGCTCCATGTGCCTGGGCGCAGTCTTCAAGCAGCACGACGTCATGTTCACTCGCGACCTGTTGCAATTCCTCCCAAGCCACTGGGTGTCCATAGAGATGCACGGCAAGCACGGCGCGAACTCCTTTGCCTTCGGCTGATCTTAGCAATTTATCCAGTGATGACGGGCACATGGTAAATGTTTGCGGATCTATGTCCACGAACACGGGCATGGCTCCGGCACGTATAATTCCCGAGGCGCTCGCTGCGGCTGTGTGGGACGGGAGAGCTACCTTCTTGCCTGCTCCAATGCCGAGCGCGCGCAGCATAACCTCGATTGCGTCGGTCCCGCTCGCGACTCCGATGGCGTGACGCGTTCCTGTGAAAAGGGCAAACTCTTGTTCGAAGGCGGCTACTTCTTCACCAAGAATTAATTGGCCACGAAGTAAAACCCTTTGGATTGCCGCGTCGATCTCCTGTCGGTGGGCAAGATAATCCTCATGGGGAAACGCAGTGAACCGGTTGCTCCACAATGTTTGATGGCATGTTCTGCTCAATGGCTCGGGAATTTACGGTTGGTCATGGCTTCTCCGGGGCTGCGTAAACATCGAAGGGACCGTCTGTGCGAATAATCGAGAATCCCAATTCTTTCGGAATAGAGTCGAGAAGAGAAGGGTTGGTTCGATCTATTAGGAAGGCGCGGAAAGTTCTAGCTTTCAACCAAGCACGGATTTCAGTCACGTTCTTGAGGAAAACGTCTGCTTGGTCTGATTCTGGCGGAGTCGAGAGATTAATCACAGCGTGTGGACTGCTGGGATTGACCCAAGGGAGGTTGAGAGTGCCACAGGTGGCGAATACTGGCTTTGGGGCGGACTCGATCAAACGAGCGCCCCGCTGAGCTAACTGATGCGATGCAAACACATTGGTGGTACCTCTGATGCCCAGCAGTGGCACCAAGGCAGATATCGTCTGAAAGAACAAAATGGCAGGCAAAAGTATGGCGGAACATCGAGGTGGACTCACCGGCATGCCGTCTCTAAACAGTTTCAGGGTGATGACCGTGGCTACTATCGTACTAAAGAAGCAATAATTGGATGACGAGCCAAAATGGAGGAAGCAGTAAAAATCCCAGGCAATACCGAAGACCAGCGTCAGTGGGAAAAGCAACTGGTCGGCCGACTTTTGAAGCCATGTGGATTGGCTGTGCCTAAAGAGTTGGTATACCCCAATCAAAAAACCTGAAATAAGAAAAGGCGACTTGATCGCTGCGGTTCCAACGTTGGTCAAAGCCCGTGCAAAAGACATTGTGGACGCGCTGTTTGCCTCAATGATATTGACATAGTATTCTGGATTCAAACACCAGAACGTGAGCGTATAAAGCGTGAATGTCGTGATGACACAAGCGGCAAGCGCCCGATAGTTTTTCACCGCCATCAGCCAGAGGCAAAAACCGGAAATGAGGTGAACACATATGGGTTTGAGGCTCCATGCGAAGTAGGCCAGCACGATCACAGAAAACAACATGATGCGAGTGGGTGTGCGACGGTATTGAATGGCGGCAAGTAGGGCGACTAGCTGGACCAGAGCTGCTGCTATATCCACTCGGCCTGACAGCAGCCACCAACCATGAATGGGACTCGCAGCAAGAGCGATGGACAGAGCGCCATCCTGCCATGCGGAGGACGCCTGCGCACCCCGGGCACCGGTCCTGAGGATGCGGTAGATGCAGGCCATCAAAAAAGGCAGCATGCAGAGCGTAATCCCACGAATCACTGTTGGAATCCAGTTTTCGGACAGAGACAAGATCGCACAGCACCAGCGCGTCAAACAGCCGTAGGCCGAATAAAACAGCCAGCCGTAGTAGCTGACCGTGAACGGGGGCTTGTGCCAGTCAGTATAAACTTTCTGGCCTTTCATGGCTTTCCAGATGCCATACACCGGCTCATCCTCACCACCAGAAGTGAACAACAGAAGTGGCTCGTTAAACGAAAAGCTGTTCCACACGCGAACTGCGAGGAGACTCATGCCAGCGATGGCAGCGGCCCATGCGGCGATATACAAAATTGACCAATGTGTAAAAAATCGAAAACATCTCTGACGCATGAATGTAATTTTAGATGGGATAATTGATGAATCATAGCGGCGGCGAGCTTGCAAAGTAAATGAGCAAACAAGTTCCAATCATGGGTTAACCCATGAAGGAGCATAAGTATGCACCCGGCAAGATGGGAGCTGTTTGAACGACTGCTAATGCGAGAGCGTGCGTTTCGCCGGTTTGCGGGCTTCGAGAGTCTTCTTTTTCATGCGGCTCGCATCGGGTAGCTAGTTTTAGGCCAAAGATCAAGCCTCAGACGATGAACTCGGTGTGAACTTCGATTTCACCTTGGGGCGAAACAGCAGTCGTGATGCGAATGCGCTTTTACCTCTATCGGTGGCCAACCTTACAGATGTTGGGTCAATGACCTTCCTGCTTGAGGCCTGCAGTGCGTCGTTCCCAGGCTGCGGAGAGCTTGTGGATGAGTGTCTCCATTTGTGCGAGTTCTCTGGCATGGATCCGCAAGAGGGGCACGCCAGTAGCGAGAAGGACGTCATTCACTAACAGCCGATCGCGCATTTTGCGCTGGAGCCTGTCAGCACTGCCGTCGTCCTCATCGAACTCGATGGCGAGCATGGGCTGCCAGTCCTCCTTGCGGCAGATGAGAAAATCGATGTGGCGCTGGCAGAGTTTGAGGAAACCGGCGATGGATTCGTGCTGGAGAACATTCGCAAGGCGCGGCTTGCATTGGATATGGCAGCGGTGGCAGGAAAGGCTTTCGAGGCAGGAGTGAAACAGTGACTCGGCGGGGGTTAGTAGCGGAAGGGTGGAAGGTTTTAGGTCGGGAGCGGCGTCAGGAGCAAGCGCAAGGGACTGCATGAGCCTTTTTTATGGAAATTATATTAAACTGCAACTGTTGATTCACTTAATGACGTGGAGGCGAAGAAATGAGCTGTTTTGGCCAATTGTAAATGTTCTATTGAACAGTTATTTTTGTTGGGACATGATTCGGCCGAACTCATGCCTGCCACTATTTCCAACACTCCCGCTGCGCTCGTGGATTGGCTGTTTCTCGACCTGAACAGCTACTTCGCCAGCGTGGAGCAGCAGTTGCGGCCAGAACTGCGGGGCAAACCCGTCGCAGTGGTGCCGGTGGATACGGATGCGACTTGTGCGATCGCGGCGAGTCAGGAGGCGAAGAAGTTTGGCATCAAGACTGGCACGAACATCGGTGATGCACGCCGTGCCTGCCCAGAACTGATCACCGTTCTGGCGAGTCACGATGTGTACGTCGAGTTTCATCACCGGATTATCACGGAGGTGGAGCGGCATTTCCCCGTGCATATGATCTGCTCCATCGACGAGATGGCCTGCAAGCTGGATGCGCCACGCCGCCGCCTCAATGTGGC
>Ga0114966_10000528_pt1 | contig 36519 bp, 33 predicted proteins | sample M_130207_XF_Meta_FD_87029 | JGI IMG/M metagenome (GOLD analysis project Ga0114966, IMG submission 87029) | Freshwater microbial communities from Lake Montjoie, Canada to study carbon cycling - M_130207_XF_MetaG | ecosystem: Environmental > Aquatic > Freshwater > Lake | place: Lake Montjoie... | reverse complement strand
GATGTGGAAGACCAAATGAGATATTTGATGCACCTAGAGTCATATTCAGACCCCACTTTTCTCGGATCAAATAAATAGCTTCTAGCGTGTGTTTTACGGCTTCTGGATCAGCTCCCACAGTCATTGCAAGTGGATCGATAACTAAATCTTCAAGTGGGATTCCATGTTTTTCAACAGTGCGGATAATTTTTTCAGTAATTACTAAACGCTCTGCAGCCGTTGCCGGGATTCCAGTTTCATCATTAGGCAAAGCAATAATTGCTGCGCCGTGCTTTTTGATGAGTGGAAGTACTAACTCCATACGATCATCTTCACCAGTGACACTATTTACAAGTGCCTTGCCTTGATAAGCCTCAAGACCAGCCTGCAACGCTTCGATAACCGAAGAGTCGATACAGATTGGAAGATCAGTCAATGATTGAACCAAGGTAATTGCCTTTGAAAGCAGCGCTGGTTCATCAGTTAGTGGAACACCCATATTGACATCTAAAACGTCAGCGCCACCGGCAACTTGTGCAATGACATCTTTTTCGATTGCTGATAAATCACCAGCTCGTAGTTGTTCTTGAAATTTCTTACGACCTGTTGGATTAATGCGCTCACCGATAATGCAAAACGGTTGATCGTGACCGATCGTTACGGTTTTGCCTGGTGAGGTTAAAACTGTATGCATGTAGGGGCTCCTAGTTAGTTTCTTGGTTTCTGTCCGAGGTCGTACATAAAGCTGTCCAAAGAATCATCATGACGAAAATCTGTGACATGAAGACCACGAACTGCCGGTAGTGACAGTGCGTGCTTGGCCAATTCCAGGGTGAGTTTGTAAGCTTCATCGGCTTGATCAGCCGCTGAGGCAACGCGATTGATTGAATCAAGTGGAATATCAATTCCAGGAACTTTATCATTCATAAAACCCATAGGTTTTGCGCTTTTTACTAAAACAATCGTTGGAATTAACTTTAAATCTGGGGCAATCTTGGCGACACCTGCACAGAACTTTTCTAGGCGATCTGGGTGATAACAAATTTGTAATTGCAGATATTTTGCACCGGCGCGGTACTTCTTTAGCGCGCGTTCGATTCGGTAATCAAATGGGGGAGCGGCAGCGTTTTCAACTGCACTGATATAAAAATCAGGGGCCGGATTGATTTTGCGACCTGAAAGATATTGCCCTGTAGTCAAAATTCGGGCGATATTAATGGCTTGCGTGCTGTCGATATCAAAGACGCGTCGGGTCTCTGGCTCATCTCCAGCGGTTACATCATCACCAGTTAGTAGCGAGATATTTTCAATTCCGTGTAAAGCAGCGCCCATCATGTCAGCCTGAATCGCAAGACGGTTTTTGTCGCGACAGACAATTTGCATGATTGGTTCAATGCCATGCATCTTCATTGCAATTGCCGAAGCAGTATTTGAAGCATGAGCATGTGCTGCTGGATTATCAGTTGCGTTTACAGCATCAAACCAAGGAGCCAAGCGTGCGGCGCTCTTTTCAACTTTGGCCATTCCAGCACCATCAATAGATGGAAATTCAGCGGTGAAAACGGTTTCGTTAGAGTTTTCTAACTTTTCGCGCATTACTGACATTAGTGATCACTATCTGTCGTCGACCAACCAGCAGGTGTTTGCTGATCGCGTTTAGTAATCAGGTTGATCCACGATGAGGATCCCTGTAAACGCATATCGACTGGCGGACGTAGTTCGTTGAAATGCTCTTTCCAGACAGTTGGCATTGGCAATGAAACTTTTCGGTCATAAGCCTTTGCCCAAACACATTGCATATCTGGAATGACTTCACAGTTGCCATTTTCGCGAACACCACCACAAGGCCCGTTGCGAAGAGTTTTTGGACAAGTCATTGGGCAAGTCATACCTGTTGAGTGCAAGACACATTGTCCGCACATGCGACAGTCCCATACGGGCTTCTTTATCGCATGCTCAACAAATGGCAAAAGTTTTTTCAACATCTAAATACCTTACGCAGGAACCGAAGCGCGCTTTTTGGCGATGAGTTCCTTGGCGATACGTACTGCAGTTGATGCATCTGCTGCAAAACCATCAGCTCCAACAACATCGGCATATTCCTGAGTCACAGGTGCGCCACCAACCATGATGATTACTTGATCGCGAAGACCAGCTTTTGTAATTTCGTGGATGTTAACTTTAAACATTGGCATTGTGGTGGTTAAGAAAGCAGACATACCGACGATGTCTGGCTTGTGTTCTAGAATCGCTGCAATGAATTTTTCTGGGGCGACCTGCACACCAATATCAATCACATTGAATCCAGCGCCTTCAAGCATGATATTTACAAGGTTTTTGCCAATATCGTGCACATCGCCTTTCACAGTTCCCATTAAAAATGTACCTACAGTTTCAGCGCCAGTTTCAGCAAGCAATGGACGCAGCACGTTGAGTGCTCCCGACATTGCCTTACCTGAAATCAGCATCTCTGGAACAAAGAAATCTCCGCGTTCAAATCGCGCGCCAACTTCTTCAAGTGAAGGAATCAGGGCATCAAAAAGAATTGTGCTTGGAGTCATTCCTTCTGCAATGCCTTTATTGGTTAGCTCGAGAACTGCTGGAGCATTTCCGACAAGGGTCTCGTCAAAGAGAGCTTTGATGATCTCGTCATGTGTCATGCCGCACCTATCTTTCCATCGTGGGTTGCTTGAAGTGTTGCGACTTCATCAATAATCATTTCACCGATTTTAATGAGGTCTTTCTGAGTCAATCGAGTTGATGGACCAGAAACTGAGATTGCACCAACAACGCGGCCATCGTGCTCACGAATTGGTGCGGCTACTGCGACTAAACCCTCTTCGAGTTCATCGATAATTAATGCGTAGCCTTTTTTGCGTACAACTTCTAACTCTTCTAGAAGTTTGATTCGAGAAACTATGGTTCTTGAGGTTCGCTTTTCTAAACGCCCTGCAGGTATGGCTACAGCTGCGTAAGCAAGTAAAACTTTGCCCAGCGCGGAAGCGTGATAAGGGACAGACTTACCAACCCAGTTAGTTGCAGATAAAAGGTATTGACCATCTACTTGATCGATTAATTTAAGGTCCCCATTTCCGGCAACAGCTAAATTTGCAGTTTCGCCTGTGCGATTTGCGAGCATTTCTAAAATAGAGTGCATACGCGCAACTAGAACCGAGTCGTGATTTTGACCGCGAGCAAATTGAGTTAACACCGACCCTGCAATGTATGCACCATTGCGATCTCGAAGTAATAGTCCTTGGCGTTCAAGCGCGCTGAGAATGCGCGAAGTTGTGCTCTTAGGTAAACCATATGTGTTTGCTAAATCTGTAAGTAGCGGTGGAGTGTCTGATTCCAAAACATGAATCAAAAGTGAGGATGCGCGATCAATTGCTTGCGTGCCGGTATGAAGTTCGGCCATGTGCACACCTCCCGCCAAATAATGAAAAATAAGAGTTTCACCATATGGAACCATAGTTCCATAAGTTAAGAGTATTCTCGTGCGTGTTCGGGGTCAATAGCGCCACATCGCTATTAATATCGAACCACTACTACAAGTTAGGACGCCTACCGTGAGCTTTATTAACAAGATGCCCCGCTATGAAATTCTGAGCGAAGAGTCGATGGCAACGCTGACCCTTGGTTGGAAGCGAATCGTTTCTGAAATCGGTATCGAGTTCATGAGTCCGTGGGCGCTAGATCTGTTGCGCGAAGCCGGACAGACTGTCGAAGGCGACAACGTTAAATTTGATCCAGAATGGATTTTGAAGCAAGTTGCAAAAGCGCCAAGTCAATTTAATTTACGCGCACGCAATCCAAAGAACAATGTACAAATTGGTGGAGACTCAATGGTCTTCGGTGGTGTGTACGGACCTCCATTTGTGCGCGAAGGCGATGTCCGCCGCGATGCAACATTTAAAGATTATGAGAATTTTTGTAAGTTAGCTCAAAGTTTTGACGCACTAGATAGCGTTGGCGGAGTCGTTTGTGAGCCTAACGATCTTTCCCTTGATTCACGCCACTTAGACATGGCCTATGCGGCAGCAACGCTGACCGATAAGTTCTTCATGGGTAACGTTGTAACTGCACAAAATGCAATCGATGTTATTTCAATGGCCGAAATTATCCATGGTGGTCGTGCAGCCATTGAAGAAACTCCAGCTTTAATCTCACTGATTAACTGCAACTCACCACTTCGCTGGGATGATCGCATGCTTGATTCACTGCGCGAATATGTCTTAGCTGGCCAGCCAGTTGTTGTAACACCATTCTTGTTGATGGGCGCAATGAGCCCAGTAACAATTCCAGCAACACTTGCACAACAAATCGCTGAAGCACTTTCTGGAATTGCACTTGCGCAGTTAATTCGTCCAGGTTGCCCAATTGTTTTCGGTTCATTCTTATCTAATATCGATATGCAATCTGGTTCACCTCAATTTGGTACACCAGAATCTGGAATCGGACTTTTGTGTACTGGCCAAATTGCACGCAGCTTTAACCTGCCATTTCGTGGCGGCGGCGGCTTGAACTCATCACAAACAGTTGATGCGCAATCGGCTTATCAAACAATGATGACCATGATGCCAACATTTCTTTCAGGAACTAACTGGGTTATGCATACAGCTGGCTGGTTAGAAGGCGGACTTGTCTCTTGTTATGAAAAATTCGTTGTTGACGTAGAAATCTTGCAGTCTCTGATGACTGAGTTCACGCCACTTGAATTCAACATCGACTCACTCGCCTTTGATGCTCACGTAGAAGTTGGCCATGGTGGCCACTTCCTAGGTGCGGCACACACAATGGAGCGTTTCCGTGACTGCTTCTACCGACCATTTTTAACTAACAGCGATAACTTCGAGCGTTGGGTACGTCTAGGCGCAAAGGATACTAAAGCGCGCGCGGCAGAAATTTATGTGAAGAAACTCGAAGAGTATGTGGCCCCAGAAATGGATCCACGCATGAAACAAGAACTCGATGAGTTTGTGGCAAAGCGCAAAAGCGAACTAGATTAAGTAAATGGTCGCAACGCTTTATATCGATGGTGCTTGGCGACAAGCATCCGATGGCGGCGCGCACGATGTTCATAGTCCGCACGATCAAAGCGTCGTCGCAACAGTTTCACAGGCAACCCAAGCCGATGTTCTAGATGCAATTACAGCTGCGCGCGCATCTTTTGACTCCGGTGTTTTTACTTCTTGGAGCTTTGCCGAACGAAGCGCACTTGTTGCAAAAATCGCCGACCTACTTGAGCGGGATTTAAAAGCCATTGCCAAGAAAGAAAGCGATGACACAGGTAAGCGAATCATCGAAGCTGAATACGATATTGCCGACGTCGTTGCAACGTTTCGTCACTTTGCAGCCCTTGGTTTAAAACAACACGATCGCAGTGTTGATGTTGGTTTAGACCATGTCACAAGCAAAATTGTTCACGAACCACTTGGCGTCGTTTCTTTAATTGGCCCCTGGAACTATCCACTTCTGCAAATTGCATGGAAAGTTGCCCCAGCTTTAGTTGCAGGTTGTTCTTTCATTGTTAAACCCTCGGAATTAACGCCACAAAGTGCAATTGCATTGATGCATCTGATTGAAGAAGCGGGAACGCCAAAGGGAGTTGCTAATTTAATTCTTGGACCAGGGTCAGTTGTCGGAACTCCGCTGATCTCAGATTCACGTGTTGACATGGTTTCATTTACTGGCGGTTTAAATACAGGTCAAACAATTATGAAAGCCGCAGTTGAGCATGTAAGGCGATTAGCCCTAGAACTTGGTGGCAAAAACCCACACATCATCTTTGCTGATGCCGATATCGATGCGGCAATTGATAACGCAGTAACTGCCGCGTTTTTGCACTCTGGCCAAGTTTGTTCTGCCGGTACACGTTTAATTGTTCAACGTTCCATCCATGACAAGGTAGTCAAATCGATTGTGCGCCGTGCCGGACAAATTCGCTTAGGTGGGCCGTCAGATTTAACCGCTGAAACTGGACCATTGATTAGCAAGTCGCATCTTGAAGGTGTTTCAAAGTATGTAGAAAAAGGAGTTGCCGAAGGCGCCACATTATTAGTTGGTGGAAAGCGCAGCGAAGATCCAGCGCACGCCAACGGGTGGTATTACTTGCCAACTGTTTTAGATAACTGCAATACAAAAATGTTTTGTGTGCAAGAAGAATCTTTTGGTCCAGTTATGACCGTTGAAGTTTTTGACACCGAACAAGAAGCAATTGCTCTTGGAAATGACACGGTCTTTGGTTTATCTGGGGGAGTCTGGTCCACAGATAGCGCCAAAGCAGCTCGTGTTGCTAGCGCCCTTCGCCACGGAACCATCTGGGTCAATGATTTTGGCCCATATCGCCCGCAGGCAGAGTGGGGCGGCTACAAACAATCTGGAATTGGGCGCGAATTAGGCGAACACGGGTTGGGCGAATACCTTGAAATCAAACACATTTGGACCAACAATTCACCTAGTAAGTCGGGTTGGTTTTCAGATCGGGGAGATGAATAAATGGTTTCTGATGCACCAATGATTTCAGTACGAAATCTCTGGAAAGTATTTGGTGCAAACGCCGACAAAGTTGTTGGCTCACCATTAGCTGATTTATCTCGTTCAGAACTTCGCGCACAAACCGGAAGCACAATTGCTGTTCGCGATGTTTCATTTGATGTTGCACCTGGCGAAGTTTTCGTAGTTATGGGACTTTCTGGTTCTGGAAAATCAACGTTAGTTCGCTGCATGACACGCTTAATTGAACCTACTCAAGGATCGTTAACTCTTGAGGGTGAAGATATTTTGAAAGTTGATAACGCGCGTTTACGCGAACTTCGCAAGACCCGTTTTTCGATGGTCTTTCAGCACTTTGGTTTGCTGCCACATCGAAACGTAATCGACAATATTGCCTACTCATTAGAAATTAACGGCGTCAAAAAAGCCGACCGCCATGCGCGAGCAAATGAAGTTATCGAACTCGTTGGCTTACAGGGTTATGCCCATGCTTATCCAGAACAACTTTCAGGCGGTATGCAACAGCGCGTGGGATTAGCGCGGGCACTTGCGGTTGACCCTCAAGTTCTTTTCCTCGACGAACCCTTTTCAGCACTTGATCCATTGATTCGCCGTGATATGCAGCAAGAAGTTATTCGTCTGCACCGCGAACTTGGCAAGACCATGGTCTTTATTACTCACGATCTATCTGAAGCAGTAAAAGTCGGCGACCGAATTGCAATCATGCGAGATGGCGCGATTGTGCAGATTGGAACCCCTGAAGATCTCGTTGCTAATCCGGCCGATGAATACGTGGCTAACTTCGTTCGCGATATCGCAAAATCACATGTCTTAACTTTGCGCCACCTTGCTCGGCCTGCCGAAACTGGTGAAGCTACCGATGGCCCAGAACTATCTGCCGACACCATTATTCGAGAAGCTGCGCAAGTGATTTTGCAGTCCCACAAACCAGTGCGAGTGAACGATAAAGGTGTTGCACTAGGCATAGTTTCGAGCGAGGATGTTTTGCGGTTAATTTCTGGTGTGGCCTAATGAAAGTTCGTAAGTCCTATCTTTTATTAGGTTCGGTAACTATCTGGATTTTGTTAGCCAGGTTATTGCACGGTAAAAATACTTTGCAGCTAGATACGTATGAAAATACTGCTTTCACAACTTTTGTTGGCGAAAAAGCTTTAGAGCTTCGCGGTAACCGCACTGGTAGCCCCGCATTTATTTACTTTTTCAATCCAATTCGCGCAGTCATAGATGGTTTTGTGCAGTTCATTCGAAACATCATTGCAGTTCCTGCACCTAATTCAGTTATTCCGATTATCGGCTGGCTTGGAGTAGTTGGAATTGTGGCTTTTGTTGTCTTTGCCACAAGCCAGTGGAAAACCGCGCTGCTTGCTACTTCCTTGCTTTTAGCTTGCGGGGCGCTTGGAATGTGGCAGTTCACTATGGATTCAATCGCTATGACTTTAGCTGCCGTATTACTTTCGCTAGCAATCGGAATTCCACTTGGCATCTGGGCTGGATTATCTGATCGAGTTTTGAAAATATTGACACCGTTTTTAGATCTTGCCCAAATTCTGCCGACTTTGGTCTATATGGCACCGATTGCACTTGTCTTTATGATTGGTGCCGCTTCAGCCACGATTGCAACGATGATTTATGCAATTCCAATTTCGATTCGTATTACTTCTCATGCGATTAGAAATTTAAATCAATCACCGGTTGAAGCCTCTGAATCCATGGGTTCAACCAGAAAACAAACGTTGACCAAAGTTCAGATACCTATGGCCAAGCAGATGATTGTGCTTGGAATTAACCAAACAGTTATGGCCGCAGTTTCCTTTGTTGTGATCGCAGCCTTAATTGGCGCACCTGGATTAGGCAAGCCAGTTATTTCAGCTTTGATTATCCGAAATGTTGGCCAAGGCTTTGTAGCTGGTTTTGCCGTGGTTTTCTTAGCTATTTTGCTAGATCGCAGTACCAGCGCCGTAGCTAAAAAACAGGCCAGCTTTGTTCCAGCGACAGCTAAAGAGATCATGCGTCGGCGCATCATCGTAGGTATCGCCGGTGCTGGTGCAGTGATTTCAGTATTTATGTCTCGCACAATGTTATGGGCGGCAGTTTGGCCAAAAGAAGTAACTGTTGCGCCTCAGGTAGAACGCTTCACTAATAATGCAACCAACTGGATCCTAGATAATTTATATATCTTTACCGTTGGATTTAAGGATTTTATCTCCTACTCAATTCTAAATCCTTTGGAATCTTTATTATCTGCATCGCCTTGGTATGTAACTGTTGCAATGATTGTTGCGCTTGCATTAATAATCGGTGGCGGGCGCACAGCCATATTAGCTTTTGTCTTGGCGATGGGAATAGTTCTTTCAGGTCTTTGGTATGAAGCCATGTTGACTTTGACTCAGACAATTGTTGGAACTTTGCTCACAATGATTGTTGGAATGGCTTTAGGAATTTGGACAGGCCGAAGTGATCGCGCCGAACGAGTATTGCGACCGTTTCTTGATGCTGGTCAGACACTTCCAGCTTTCGTGTACTTAGTTCCTATGCTTGGTTTATTTGGGCCAACCCGTTTTACTGCTATTGCAACTGGCATTGTTTACTCAATTCCTATCGTCGTAAAAATTGTTTGCGCAGGAATTCGAGCTGTTCCGCATGCTTTAGTAGAAGCGGCAACTGCTGCCGGTTCAACAACTCGCCAGATAATTACAAAGGTCCAGTTGCCTGCAGCTAAGAAAACTATTTTGCTAGCAACTAATCAAGGTTTGATTTACGTTTTAGCCGTGGTGGTAATTGGCGGATTCGTTGGATCTGGTGGTCTTGGTTACTTAGTAATCGTTGGAAATTCAAAACCAGAACTCCAAGGTAAAGGTTTGATTGCAGGCGCTGCAATTTTGTTACTTGGCGTTATTTTTGACCGGATTATGCAGGCCGGCGCTCGACGCTCCTCCTAAAAATCGCAAAATAAGCCTGTCAAGTACTAGTAGTAGGCTCTTTGCCGCTCTAGGCTATGGGCAAACATAAAACTCTTTAGGAGGGTTAATGAAGTCACTATTTAGTCGTCGTTCGGCAGTAGTCACTGTCGTAATTGCAGCAGCACTTGTTTTGTCAGGTTGCAGCAAGAGCGTAAATGATTCTGCAGGCGGGGCCTCAGGAGATTGCGGCTCATATGCAATTGCAATGCACGCATGGGGCGGATACACAGCTTCAGCACAAGTTGTTGCAGAAGTAGCTAAAAAAGAATTGGGTTGCACCATCACACAGACAACTCTGGATGAGGGTCCAACAACGTATGACGCAATGGAAGCTGGAACAATCGACGTTGTAATCGAAGATTGGGGCGGCGGACGTTGGAAGGAATGGACTGATCGCGGCGCAGTTGTAGAAGCCGGACTAAACGGAAACGTTGGTCTCATTGGTATGTACGTAGCACCATGGATGGCTGAAAAGTATCCAGACATCACAGATTCAAAGAATCTAAACAAGTATGCAGATCTATTTAAGACTGCAGACTCAGCTGGCAAAGGTGCATGGTTTGAAGGCCCAGCTGGCTACACAACAATCGGTGAAAAGATGGTTTCTGCTAATAAGTTGAACTTTAAAGTTATCTTCTCTGGTTCAGAGGCAGCACTTGTTGACGGATTTACAAAGGCTGAAGCTAACAAAACTGCATTCATTGGTTATGCATGGCAACCATGGACTCTGTTTGCCAAGATTCCTAACATGGAATCAGGGCACGTTAAGTTCCCTGCCAATGACTGGAGTGATCCAGCAAAAGCAAGCGGCTTAACTGATTATCCAGAATCACCACTTGTTAAGCTGATTTCTAAGAATCTCAATGATGCAAATGATGCATTTACATCATTGGTCAAGAACTTCAAGTGGACTAACGATGATCAAAATGGAGTAGCTGCCGATATTGAAGGCGGAATGACTCCAGAAGCAGCAGCCCAGAAGTGGATTGATGCTCATGCAGATGTCGTCGCAACTTGGCTAGGAAAGTAATCAATTAAGTAAGAAAGAAGTTATAGGGCAGGGCCTCAACTCGGTATAAATCACTGAGTTGGGGCCCGCTTTTATTAGTAGACTCGCGGTCATGAGTTCGCAATATGACTACATCATTGTTGGTGGCGGTTCTGCTGGCTGTGCTTTAGCAAATCGCTTAAGTGAAAATCCCAATCACAAAGTTTTAGTTTTGGAAGCTGGTCGACGTGACTGGATCTGGGATGTCTTTATCCATATGCCAGCAGCGTTAGCGTTTCCGATCGGCAGTAAGTATTACGACTGGATGTATGAATCCGAACCAGAACCATTTATGAATAACCGTCGCATCTATCATGCGCGTGGAAAAGTCTTAGGTGGATCTTCTTCAATTAATGGACAGATCTGGCAACGTGGAAATCCAATGGATTACGAACGCTGGTCTAAAGATCAAGGTATGAGTAACTGGGATTACGCACACTGTCTTCCATATTTTAAGAAAATGGAAAACTGTTTAGCTGATCCACAATCTCCTTTCCGTGGAAACGACGGGCCACTTAAGTTAGAGCGTGGACCAAGCAAGGGACCATTATTCGCGGCATTTTTTAAAGCAACCGAGCAAGCTGGCTATCCACGTACCGATGACGTCAACGGTTTTCGCCAAGAAGGTTTTGCCGCCTTTGACCGAAATGTTTATCGTGGCCGTCGTTTAAGTGCAGCGCGTGCCTATCTTTATCCAGTCTTAAAGCGTAAGAACTTAAGCCTTAAAACTCGAGCACATGTGACTAAAGTTTTATTCGATGGAACAACTGCAACTGGTGTTGAAGTAATGATTCGCGGCAAGAAGCACACGTTTACTTCACGCGAAATTGTTTTATCTGGCGGTGCAATTAACACTCCACAAATCTTGCAATTATCAGGTGTTGGCAAGAAAGAAGATCTTGAAAAACTAGGTATCAATGTTGTTAAAGACTTACCTGGTGTTGGCGCAAACTTGCAAGATCACCTCGAAGTTTATGTTCAGTACAAATGCAAGCAGCCAGTAACGCAGCAACCAATTACTCAATTCTGGCGCCGTCCATTTATTGGCGCAGCTTGGCTATTTTTTAGAAAAGGCCCGGGAGCCACTAATCAATTTGAAGCCGGCGGCTTTACCCGCAGCAACAATGACGTGGCCTATCCCAACTTGATGTTCCACTTCTTACCTCTTGCTATCCGTTATGACGGAACGGGCGATACACGCGGACATGGCTACCAAGTCCACGTTGGCCCAATGTATTCAGATGCGCGCGGCTGGCTAAAGATTAAGAGCACGAATCCCTTTGAAAAACCTGCGATGCAATTTAACTATCTTTCAACTGATCAAGATCGCCGTGAATGGATTGAGGCGGTCAAGGTTGCTCGCACAATTTTGACTCAGCCTGCAATGCAAGATTTCAACGCAGGTGAATCATCGCCAGGTTCGTCAGTTTCAACTGATGAAGAAATCTTGAACTGGGTGCGAAAAGATGCCGAGACTGCGTTGCACCCATCATGCACAGCCAAGATGGGCACGGATCAAATGTCAGTTGTGGATCCACAGACTATGAAAGTCCATGGTGTTGAGGGCTTACGCATTTGCGATGCTTCGGTTTTCCCATACGTCACTAATGGAAATATTTATGCACCCGTAATGATGGTTGCAGAAAAGGCTGCTGATTTAATTCTTGGTAAGCAACCATTGCCGGCCGAAAATATCGAGTTCTATCGCCATGCCAAGTGATGAGCTTGCACCCTCTTCAGTTGCACGGGTAAAAGTTCAGAAAACTGACTCAGATGTTTCCTCTTCTGATTCAGTAGTTGTTGAAGAACCACTTGAAATCCGAATCAAGCGTGGAAGCACCGAAGCTCAACTCGGCATAACTATGCGCACCCCAGGTTCTGACCTTGAACTTGCAGCAGGATTTCTTTGGGGGGAAGGATTTCTAAAAACACCTGATGAACTATTAAACATAAAAGTTTGTGCCGATAAATCTTTAACTCTGCGACAGCGAGCCAATGTAGTTATTGCTGAAGTTGCCGAAAATAGCGCCGAATCAGTGCGCATCCTTGAAAGACGTTTCACGATTACATCAGCATGTGGCGTATGTGGCTCTACAAATATCACCGACTTACACAAGCGCGGGGTAGAAAAAGTTAAGCCGGCTCAACACAGCATTCAAGATCTAGCCAAGATGACCCAGTTACTTGATGGCCGCCAGAGGATTTTTGAAAAAACTGGGGGATTACATGCTGCGGCCCTAGTTAATCCGCAGGGTGAAGCCGTGTGGGTGCGCGAGGATGTTGGTCGACATAACGCGGTAGATAAAGTCATTGGCGCAGCGCTAATGGATAAACAACTGCCGCTTTCGGATTGGACGCTTGTTGTGTCGGGCCGAGTTGGTTACGAACTTGTACAAAAGGCGGTTTGTGCGGGTATTTCTGCATTAGTTGGCGTTAGCGCACCAACTTCACTTGCAGTTGATTTAGCTGGCGAATTTGGTTTAACACTTCTAGCCTTTGCTCGAAAGGGCCAAGCAAAGCAGTACTTACCAAACTCGTAATCAATCCTGGTAGTACGCTTACTCAATGACTGAATCCAAAATACCACGAGTAATTAGTGGAGCAAATATTGGACAAGTAGATGACACAAAAATGCCGAGGTACGGTGGCTTTTCTACTTTTGCACTTTTACCGCAGTTGATTGAAGTTACCAGTGCAGATATTGCGATTGTTGGAATTCCTTTTGATAGTGGAGTTAGTTACCGCCCAGGAGCACGTTTTGGCCCAGCACATGTTCGTGAAGCTTCACGGTTGTTACGCCCATTTAACCCAGCCACTGGAACGTCTCCATTTGCTTCTCAACAAGTTGTAGATGCAGGCGATTTTGCTGCGAACCCTTTTAACATTGAAGAGGCGATTACAACTATTGAAAAAGATTACCGAGACTTATCGAATAAAGTCGATAAGATTTTGACGATTGGCGGAGACCACACAATTACTTTGCCCATTTTGCGCTCACTACACGCAAAACACGGTCAGATAAGTGTTATTCATTTTGATGCACATTTAGATACCTGGGATTCATATTTTGGCGCTGATTACACTCACGGAACTACCTTTAGGCGCGCATCTGAAGAAGGCTTGCTGGATCCAGAAGGTTGCATGCACATTGGAATTCGAGGACCTTTATATTCAGCCAAAGATTTAGTCGATGATAAAGCCATAGGTTTTCAAATCTTTTCTTCAACAGAATTTCAGGATTTAGGCGTTGCCGAGGCGATTAAGAAAATGGTTACCCGAGTGGGTAATCGCCCAACCTATATAAGTATTGATATCGATGTCTTAGATCCGGCCCATGCACCTGGTACTGGCACACCAGAAGCCGGTGGATTAACATCGCGCGAATTATTAGCTGTAATCCGCGCTACTGAAGGATTAAATGTTGTTGGCGCAGATATTGTGGAAGTTGCTCCGGCTTATGATCATGCCCAGATAACAGGTGTTGCCGCGGCGCACGTCATGTATGAATTAGTGTGCGCTTTGACGCCAAAAAACTCATAAAAAACCCGCTAGTAACCAAGATTTTCGGGGGTTAGCGCATTATCCTTTTAGCCATAATTCGGAAATTCCGAAGTACAAAAAGGAGTATGAATGAGTTCAGCGGAGAAAGCACTCGCCCCTTCAGATGTAGAAACTCGAAGTGTTGACTGGGTGCCACACTCAGAGCGTTTTGGTAAAGCTCGAGATTTAGGAAACGTCTGGTTTGTAGGAAACGTTAACTTAACTGCAATGGCGACAGGTGTTGTTGCACTTTCGCTTGGTTCAAATCTCATTTGGACAATAATCGCAGTCTTACTCGGTTCACTTTTCGGAACTTTCTTTATGGCTTTTCACTCAGCGCAGGGTCCGCAACTTGGACTTCCGCAGCTAGTGCAATCCCGTGCACAGTTTGGTTATATCGGTGCAGCGTTAACCGTTTGGGTTTTCGCTCTTGCTAACTACGTTGCCTATAACACTTCTGATGCAATTCTCTCAGGTTCTGCAATGCATGAAATTTTCAAAATACCTGCTCAGGCAGGATTCTTTATTGCTGCAGCAATCGCAACAGTTATTGCAATATACGGTTATGCGCAGATTCACTTTGTGAACAAGTTGCTTTTCTGGCCTTCAATCATCGCACTTGCCGTTATGACAGTTGGTGTTGTTGTTCGAGGTAAATTCCCAGAAGGTGCTTTTGATCTTGGAACATTTAAGTTAGCTCCATTTATGACAGCGTTTGTAATCATTGCTGGCTTCCAACTTGGATGGGCTCCATATGTTTCAGATTATTCTCGTTATTTGCCAGGAAAAGTTGGAGTCCGTTCAACATTCTGGGCAACGTACCTAGCGAGTGGACTTTCAGGAGTATGGGTATTTGGGTTAGGCGCACTTGCTTCAGGTCCAGATGGAAACTTAACTCCAGTCCAAGCCTTTAAAGCTGTAGGAGATTCAATTTTTAGCGGTTTTGGAACAATTCTGCTCATCATTTTGCTTCTTGGATTACTAATTGTCATGTCCGTAAATGCTTATGGTGGATCTCTAACTTTGATTTCCATGATGGACTCATTTAAGAAAGTTAATCCAACAAAGAAGCTACGCCTAATTGCACTTCTAGTAATGGGAGTTTCTGTATGGGGTATCGCGCAGTTTGTTGGCGAAGCTCGCTTCAACACTTTCTACGGAAATGCATTGGTGTTCTTGGCTTATCTGTTTACTCCATGGACTGCTGTGAACTTAGTTGACTACTTCTTCGTTCGTAAAGGCGTGTATGTCATTGGAGAAATTTTCAAGAAAGATGGCATCTATGGTCGTTGGGGATGGCGTGGAAATACTGCCTACATCGTGGGCCTTGTCTCCATGATCCCATTCTTTGTCACAACTCCATACGTTGGTCCTATTGCAAAGAGCCTTTCAAGCGTTGATTATTCACTCTTTGTGGGACTACCAGTCAGCGCAATTGTCTATTTGATTCTTGCACGTGGAATTGATTTAACTAAAGAAGCAAAAATGGCTTCTGACGAAGGCAATTTAACTATTCACTAATTAAAAGTAAAAGGAGAAGCCATTTACTCACTGCGAGTAGATGGCTTCTCCATTTTTATAAGTTTGAACTACTTTAATTTTTGGCACATCATGCGGATCCATTTCAAATGGGTTTGAATCCAAAATAATGAAATCAGCATTGAAACCCTCAGCTAGAGTACCCCAGCTCTTATCTTCAAAAGCCTGATACGCCACTTCGTGCGTGTAAGCCTGGAACGCTTCTTGAATTGTGATGGCTTCGTGTGGCATCCAGCCACCTTCAGGTTTTCTATCTGGAGTTTGTCGGTGAACAGGAACTGCAATTCCTTCAAGCGGAATTTCGCTTGTAACTGGCCAGTCGCTTCCAAAGGCAACACGGGTTCCATTATCAATTAAGGAACGCAACAAATATTGGCGGTCAGTTCTTTCTGGACCGATTCGAGGCGCACTAGATACTGCCTGCATTGGATCTTGTCTGGTCCACAGTGGGCCGAAGTTAGCGATAATTCCTAGTTCAGTAAATCGAGGCAAATCTGCAGGATCTAGCAGCTGCACATGAACAATCGTTGGGCGTCTATCCCACGATGGATTAGTTTTAATTGCAGCTTCAAGTGCATCAATAGATGCCCGAATTCCTGCATCTCCGATTGCATGGATATGAATTTGGAAACCTGCTCGATCCATAGCGATGACAGCCTTAGTCATCTCTTCCCATTTCCAGACAGGCATTCCGTGATAGCAAGGATCATTTGTGTATGGCTCAAGAAGAGCGGCAGTGCCACCTTCAATTACACCATCTGCGAAAAACTTAATTGTCTTGGCAGTTAAGTTCCTATTTTTCTTCGATGCTTCGATGAGTGCGCGTTGTTCAAGAAAATAAGGCAGATCTTTTTCCCAGGAGCGCGGATCTGCTCGAAATGCCAAGTTAACGCCTTGCAGCAGAACCCCTGCTTCTTCAGCAGCCAAATAAGCTTCGGCCATTCCACGATCTACCCAAGCATCTAGCCACCAAGTAATACCGACGGATGCATAGCGCTTGCTCGAATACTCCAAAGCTCTGATCTCTCTGTCCATTGATGGCAGCGGAGCCTTGTCCATAATCAAATTAACTGCGTCCCATTCACGCAAAGTTCCCATTGCAGAACCATCTGGACGACGAACCACAGTTCCAATCTCTAATTCCCCAGTAAACGCATCGACTCCAGCGCGTTTCATCGCTTCACTATTTACCCAAATTGTGTGGAAATCCATTGCATTTAAAACCACGGGCCGATCGGAAACAACTGAATCTAAAAGTGTTGCATCAAAATTTCCATTTGGATCTATTGCTGGGTCATAGGTTCCACCAATGATCCACTCTAAATCTTGATTAGCATCGGCAAAGCGTTTAACTTCAGCCAAAATCTCTTCAATCGTTTCTAGTCCGGTTATCTGAGGACCAAATGATTGACGACCTCCAAATAATGGATGGGCATGCCCGTCGGCAAATGCAGGTGAAATAAAGCCACCTTGTAGGTCTACAGTTTTATCATTAGAAATCGCTAATGCTGCCTCACCCATAGCAATAATTTTTCCGTCACGTATCGCCATAGCTTTTTGAACTGAAGAGTTAGAAGTTCCAGGCCAAACAGATCCATTTGTAAAGAGTGTGACTGGCATTAATTAATCTCCCTTGTGGTCAATGAATTATACATTTCGGGTCGGCGTGTAGTGAAGAAGGGAAATAGCGACAGCCAATCCCTTTTGTAATCAAGATGTAAGTCAGCAACAAGAATGGCTGCTTCATTGCGTGGTGCTCGCAGAATAATGCGCCCATACGGATCGCTAATAAATGATGATCCATAGAAATCCAAACCATCTTCATGACCGATTCGATTTGCTGCGGCGATAAACATCCCATTGGCAATTCCATGCGCAACCATCATGTGTTGCCACAAAGGCTGAGTATCAAAATCAGGATGGTCAGGTTCGCTACCAATAGCCGTTGGATAGCAAATTAGATCTGTTTTAATCAACCCGTAGCACCGAGCCAACTCTGGAAACCATTGATCCCAGCACGTTGGAGTTCCAACCAGCGCGTTTGAAATTTCTACATTTGCAACAGGTGAGTTACCTTGCTCGAAGTATTTGTCCTCAAAATAACCTGCAGTTACTGGAATATGCGTTTTGCGGGTTTTTAGAACTATGTCACCCGCTGGATTGACCGTAATCGCGCAATTGAATTTTCCATCAACTGCATCTTCAAAAAGTGAAATCACAACGTGTGATCCCGTTTGTTTAGCTATTTCATGCGCAAATTGATAACTCATACCGTCAAGCTTCTCGGCCAAGAAGTTCTCGTGGGCATCTTCTCGTGTACAGGCGTATGGATATAGCGATAATTCCTGCAAAATAATTAAGTTCACAGAGTGCTGAATGATTTCTTCAACTGCGTGGCGAAAATGTAATTTCTGTTTTTCTACGCTTCCTTGCCAACTGGTTTGAACCACGGCTATTCGCACCATACCCCGAGTTGGGCCGCCAATGCTGGCCGGAGAATCTGAATTGGTATTTATTGAGGTATGTATCCCAAACATAACCCCATGCTACCTATTCAAGATTGGAGAATAAAGCGAAGGGCGACGATCTTTTCTAATATCATTTTTATCGGTTATTGAAGTATCCGTAGGGAGTTCAACATCTGCATAAATTATCTGTGTCTCTGAATTAATTGCAGAATCTGCCAAAGAAATAATCACACCTTCAGAGCTGGTTATAACACTTGAACCGACCCAATCTTGTTCACGCTCGATTGCGCAGCGATCAGCTGCAACAATTACTAATTTATTTTGAGATGCGGCAGCCTGAACACGGATAACTTCCATCGGGGGAGAAGTTTTAGTTTGCCCGAGTTCTGGCCAATTGGTTGGAAGCGCCAATAATTGTGCACCTTGCAACATTGCTAATCGAACCCATTCAGTAAATTCAATGTCGTAGCAAATCATTGTTGCAATTCTTCCTTTACTGGTATTTACAACAAGTGGTGGTCGATCACCAGGTATGAAGAACTTGCCTTCATCCCCAAAAAGATGCGTCTTTGCATACCAACCAAGTAATCCAGAATTATCGATGACGACAGACGCATTCCAGAATTTAGATTCATGTTCAAGATTCATACCTGCGATGACCACAACATCGTTCTCTTTAGCTAATTGTTCGCACTTTTCGATAAATTTGCCATCCAAGCTTTGGGAGCTAGCTTTAACTTCTTCTGTATCCTTAAAACAATATCCAGAGGTACTTAACTCAGGTAAAACAATGATTTCGGCGTTGTTGGAAATAGCTTGGGAGATTGAATCCAGGGCCTGGGTTAGCGAGAAATCTGCATCCTCAACACTTAGATTTAATTGACATGCGGCGATGCGAACCATATGGCGGAGCCTAGAACAATTACCGTAGACTTGCCAGATGTCATTCGAGCATTCATTAGACCCTTTAAGTCACGCCGAACAAGAGTTAATCGTTGCTCATTCACGCAAAGCGTGGGGTTTAGAGGCACATCATCTCTTTGCAATGTTGCAGCTTCATGAGCCAACTAAGGCCGAACTTGCATCTGGTAAAAAACTAGATCGAACCGCACGTGTAACAATTTGGGATCGCAAAAAAGCAGTAGTGACCGAAGGACTGATAACAACCGAAGGTGTAGCTAAAGAATATAAAGAAATTCCTGGAGCTAAGTCGCCAGTTAGCGTTGTCGAATCTGTAATTGCTTTAGATGTTGTTCGCCGTGATCAAAGCGTCAAGGATGCACTAGCTCGCCGCGGTATCGATGATATTTCCACAGTTCATGTGGAGACGTGGCCAATTGGCGCACAGATTCCGGCGCACTTAGATGATGGCCGCCGTTTAATTTGGACCCCCATGTGGCATCAGCCAACTCCTGATTCAAATTTCTATGCCCATCCAATTCATGGTTTACATGCCATCGTTGATATTGATGCTGCAGAAGTTGTAGGTCTTGAAGATAACGCCGAAGTACCTATTCCACAAACGCCTGGGCCATACCGTGAATCTCAAACTGGCGCGAACATAAAATTAAAAGAGCTGATGATTCATCAACCAGATGGCGCATCCTTTGATGTTGAGGGCTGGAATATCAAATGGGAGCGCTGGTCATTTAGAATCGGTTTTGATCAACGTGAAGGTTTAGTTATTCACGATGTGCATTTCACCGATGAAGGCACGCCGCGCAAAATCGCTCACCGCTTATCTATTGCCGAACTTGTGATTCCTTACGGCGATCCAGCACAAGGGGCTTACCGCAAAAACGCTTTCGATACCGGCGAATTTGGCTTAGGAAATTTCACTAACTCATTAACTCTGGGTTGCGACTGCCTTGGCGAAATCGTTTATCTAGATGCAGCGGTCACTGAAGGCGATGGCACCGTCCGAACAATTAAGAACGCTATCTGTATGCATGAGGAAGATTTCGGGATTCTCTGGAAGCATGTTGATGTCGATGGCCATGTTGAAGTCCGCCGAGGCCGCCGCTTTGTTGCTTCATCAATTGTTACCGTGAACAACTACGAATACGGCTATTTCTGGTATTTCTACCAAGACGGTTCAATTGAATTTGAAGCAAAGTTAACGGGAATCGTATTAACTTTGGCGGATACACCTGGTGCAGATCATCCTTCGGCAACTGAACTGGAACCCGGATTATGGGCGCCGTACCATCAACATATTTTGTGCGCTCGAATGGATCTTGATATTGATGGAACAAATAACAGTGTCATTGAAATCGAATCCTTTGCGCATCCAATCGGTGATAAAAATCCCTATGGCGGGGCATATGAAACTCGCGAAAGTGTTTTAGATTCCGAACATAATGCCATGCGATTAATTGATCCGCTAAAAAGTCGATTCTGGAAGATAGTTAATCCAAACAAGAAAAACCATGTCGGTCATCCAGTTGGTTATAAGTTAATTCCTGGCCACACTACATACCCACTTGCACATAAAGAATCTGTGCTGGGCAAACGCGCAGGCTTTATGTATAGCCACTTATGGGTTACACCAAATACTGAATCTGAACGATATCCAGCAGGGGATTACCCTTTCCAGCACGATGGTGGTGCGGGTCTACCTGAATGGACCAAAAATAATCGATCAACTGAAAATACTGATGTCGTGATGTGGCATGTATTTGGCACCAATCACATTCCACGAACAGAAGATTGGCCAGTAATGCCAGTAGAGCGCACAGGTTTTCACTTAAAGCCATCTGGGTTTTTCAGACGAAGCCCAGCGATGGATGTTGCGCCTTCTGAGGCCGTTGATACTTCATGCGATTGCTAAGAGTTAAGCCCTATTTAAAAGCTGCCCACTTTGGGCCAACGATGATTGTTACTGCAATCGCCTTTATCTTGGCCGTACAACTATGGTGGGAAGGCCCTGCTTACGTCATTGCTTGTACCGTTTTTCTGGGCCAACTCTTAATCGGGTGGAGTAATGATTTATATGACTATCCAGATGACTTACAACATAATCGAGTAAATAAGCCTTTAGTCAAAGGCACGATCACGGTAGCGCAATTGCGCAAGGCCACCTTTATTCTTTTGCCAATAGCAGTTGCCACAAATTTGTTAGGGCCACTTGGCATTAAAGGCGGCCTAGTTTATTTGTTCGGCGTGGGTTGTGGAATTGCATATAACTTTTACTTTAAGTATTCACGTTTTTCGCCGTTGCCATATGCCTTAGCTTGTGCAGCGCTTCCAGCTTCAATCTACCTAGCAGTTAATCGCATCCCACCTTTGTGGATTCTGATTTCTGGTTCATTACTCGGTGTGGCATTCCATTTTCTCAATGTCCTAAAAGACATTCAGCAAGATCAGGAAAGTGAGATTGCAGGCTTGCCGCAGCTCTTAGGGAAAAAGCGTTCAATTGCCGTAATTGTCGTGCTTTTGCTTATTGTTTTTTGTGTACTTATTGTTCGGTAACAGTGATTTTGATTTCATAAACCTTAGAAACATCAGTTGAGTTCAGCAAATGAACAACCGTAGTTCCAGCCATCAAAGCTTTAAACGCTGGATTGGTTATGTACGAACCTTGACTGCCACCTGGAATGAATTCAAGAATTCCAGGTTCGAGAATATGCGCACTCCAGTTTTCAGGATCACCAACTGCAACAACAATAGAGTTTCCGAGGCGAACTGAAACCGAAGTGGTTGTATATGGATCAATCATCTCTGGTGGAAATGCCTCAGGTAGCAGGTTTCCACTTGCAGAAACTGGCTTAAGGGATTTTGCAACGCTGAGTAGTTGGGAATAAGTAATTCCGCCAATTCCTTGAACTTGGATCTCGGTGGCCTTCAAATTCTTTCCGGCCTTTGCTTTAAACATAAGGTAGCCACCAACCCGACCAATATCATCTAGCCCGCACCTTTTAAATGATGCCGGCTTTGAAGGATCGCAATAAACATAGACTTTTGCTTTAGCACCATTTACCAATGCAACACGCAAATATTTTGAAAGACCTGGATCTGAACATTTAACGCCAGACATAGTTTGCATGATTTCCAGATATCGCTTAGTTCCACCATATTGTGAGTAAAGCCAGGATTCTTTGCCTGGTTGGCAATTAAGAAGTGAGAACTTAGAAACCTTTAACCCCAGAGTATTGCTGGGTTTGTAGACGGTATATGTCAGTCCAGTTTGGGCATCTGAGAATTTATCGCCCGATCCCATAGCAACAGCAGCTGCCGGCGCCATAACTATCAGCGCTACAAAGGTTGCTATCAATTTCTTCATTGGCACAACTTACTGGCCCTACATGAAAGTTTCATTAGATAAGTCGGGGAATTTGATGGGCTGACCCTCAATAGGATCAAAATAACTATGCAGGCGGAAGTTCCAGAACTGGCTTCTTAGGTTCATCCTCGGCTAAATCCTTTAATACTTTGGACACAAGCGGCTTGATCGCAGTAATTCCTTCTTCGGCGCCGTTTAAAGCCTGCGCTAAGAAACGATTGAATTCGCGGCCAACTTCAGGTTGAAACAAAATTCCGGATGTCTTTTGTCGATTGCTAACATGAAAAATGTAATCACTTTCATCCGCAGATGTTGCTGCACCATTCCATTTTGCAAATGCCCACTCTTTAGTGTTCATCATGCCGTTAAAAAGCAACCGTTCTGTTGTGAGCACAACTTCACCAACTTCTTTATAGACCTGAATATCTATGCCCGGCACATATGAACCGCGCATTGCTCCAACTCGGTATCGGATTCCACCAACCAGCGGAATGCTTACACCTTGGCTGCCACCTTCGTAATGTCCAGCAGTTTTTCCGGCTTCATGAAACTGTCCTTGACCAGTCCATAAAACAATTTCGCCTGGCTTTTGCACCGTTAAATTAGAAGCAGAATCTTCACCTTTAATTGCTAAATCAAAAGCCTGTTCAATTTTAGTAAAAATAGCTATATCGCGTTTCCAGTTGGCATAGTCAATTTCATACTGTGCCTGTGCGCGCTTATATGCCTTTTTTACTTTGTGGTTGGCCCAAAATCCCATGGTTCAATACTGCCCTAGTTCACTGACAAATCCACCAAAGCGCACTTACTTACACTCAGCTAATCTGGCTTTAACCATTCCAAGGATCAACTTGGTATCTACATCCCAATCATTAGGCACACCGATAGTTTTCTTTTTCACATCTAAATCGCTCATCTTGTCGGAAAATGCGGCAATCACATCGGTGCTCCATGGGGCAATCAAAATATGTTTACTAGATGCCGATGCCCCGAATATGTAGTTCCCATTTACTCGAACCATAGGTTGGTTCCATGCAATTACTAACTCAGCCTTTGGATACTTTGCCAAAATCGCTTTAAAAATTGCGCGCATGGTCTTTGCTTGCACGGGGCTGACTGTTTTATAAAACGCCGCAGGAGTATCAAAGCTTTTAGCCGATACTGACCCCCGCGAAAACATCACCAATGCATTGGCATGTGCCTGACTAAATCCAAAGTTCTCGCGCAAGTATGCAATCTGCTCTGGGTATTTTTGCCCCTCTAAATCCTTCATTACCGAAAACCAATATGACATCTTCTGCCCATACTTTTTCTCAATCAGCGGAAAATGCGCCTCGCGCGAAGAATCTTTACTTGCCATACCCCAAGAATATCCAACAAATCCGCAGACCTTGTGACACTCTTTACTCATGACTAAAGAAATCAACGCAGCTTCAATCCGCCGCTATAACTTAATTGCAGGGTCTTTCCATTTAGCCCAAATGTTTGTGGTCTTAGCCCTTGCCAATGATTTCTCTCTTCCCATCGTTGCCCGCTATATGTCTGGCCCACCAGGAAGCACATTTGCTGAACCCATTACTTTGCTTAACACCCCAGTTGGTTTAGCGGTTGCAATCTTTCTTGGCCTTTCCGCCTTTTTCCATTTTCTTGTCGCATCACCCAAGTTCTTCCCTCGCTATAGCGCGGGCATAGCCGCTCAACGTAACTATTTCCGTTGGGTTGAATACTCAATTAGTTCATCGGTCATGATTGTTCTGATCGCTCAAATCTGTGGAATCGCAGATGTATCGGCAATCATCGCAATCTTTGGTGTCAATGCGTCCATGATTTTATTTGGTTGGTTACAAGAAAAATATGAGCAACCAGGAAACGGCGGCTGGCTTCCATTTATCTTTGGTTGCATCGCAGGCATAGTTCCTTGGCTTGGACTTGTTTTCTATATTCTTGCAATTGGAGGCCCAGGGGATTCAAAGGCTCCAGCTTTTGTTTACGGAATCGTAATTTCTCTCTTTGTCCTCTTTAACACTTTCGCTGTTGTGCAGTACTTGCAATACAAGAAGGTAGGAAAGTGGAGCGATTACATCAGGGGAGAGAAGACTTACATCACCCTTTCACTTGTTGCTAAGTCAGCCCTTGCTTGGCAGATCTTTGCTTCAACGCTTGTTCAGTAAGCCACAGTTATGATTCGCAAAGCCGCCCAGGTATTACTTGGTGCCGCACTTACTTATGCCGGTATTAGTCATCTGACAACAAGCCGACAAACATTTCAAGCACAAGTCCCCACACCTTTAAAGGTTTGGGCCGATCAAATAGTTATTGCATCAGGTCTTGTCGAAATTTCCTTAGGCATCAGCCTTATTGTTTTGTGGAAATACCGCACACAAATCGGCTGGATTGTTGCCTTTTTCTTTACTGCCATCTTCTGGGGAAATATCTCTCAATTCCTCAACCACACCGATGCCTTTGGTCTAAATAGCGACACTGCCCGCGCGGTGCGGTTAATTTTTCAACCCTTGCTAGTTATTTGGGCTTTATGGTCAACAGGTGCGTGGTCTGCGTGGAGAAAATCCAAAACAATTCATACTTAACCGTGGTTAGTTTTGGTACTTGTGAGAAGTTTTATCTTTGTAGATTTGATCTAGCGTTTGTAAGTGCAATTGCCACCGCTCCTGAAATAGTTGCCCGTTTTCCTAAGGAACTTGGGATAATCTCAACATGAAAAGGCAAACGTGGCTCAATTTTGTTGGCGACGATTGTGCGCAAGTAACTTGAAAGCCCCAAAGCGCCCCCCAGAATGATTGCCTCAGGATTTAATATGGAGGTGATGCTTAAGAGCAGCAATGCAATTGGCTCTAGTAACTGGTCAAGGACTGCTCGTGCAAGCTCGTCACCAGAATCAGCTGCCAAAATTATTTGGTCAACCGATGGCTTTGCACCTAGAGATGTGTTGTATTTGTTTTTTAATGTTGTGAAAATGACCTGCAGATTCTCGGTTGATATCTGCTCTTCCAAAGTTCCTCGCTCAGATTTATTTTTTGCTAATGGATCAGCTCCAAAAGACAGAAAGCCAACTTCTCCAGCAAAGCCCGAATGACCGGTAAATAACTCACCATTGAGCACCAAGCCCATTCCTACGCCTCTATCTAGAAAGAGAAAAACAAATGTTTCCATTCCGATTGCAGCACCTTGTGCCATCTCACCCAAAGCCGCCAGGTTTATATCGTGCCCAAAAGTAACTTTGCGTGGAAATATTGTGCGCAAATTCGATACAAAATTATTGTCCTTTAGTGCCAGGATATTTGGCGGAAGTTTGATTTCATTCCCACCGTTATCAACTACTCCAGGGATGCCAACAACAATTTCGGTTGGGGTCTTGCGGTTCTCAAGTAGCCGTTTTGTTGCCAAGCCAAGCTCTTTGATTAAGTAGTCAGAATCATTCTGGGCAATAGTAAATTCATCTTGTTCCACGATCCGGCCCAATAAATCTGCTAGTACTAGCCGAACAGTGTCAGAGCTAATATCCACCGCCAGAATATTTTCGACCTCTGGATTAAATTGATAGAGAGTAGGGGATCGCCCTTTTAGACCCGGTCTATTTCCAACGGCTGAAATCAAATTATTCTTTTCGAGATCCCTTGCTATTAGATTGACTGTTGGCTTAGTCAGATGAGTTAACTTAGAAAGCTCCACTCGCGTCAGAGGAATTTTCGAGTCAATCAGAGCATTAAGAATGCGTTGTTCATTATGCGATCTGACAATTTCAAATCGAGACAGGGAGTTATATCTATTTGGCATAGTTATTCCTTCAGTGCTCCAAGACTTAAACCCACTACCAGTTTGCGCTGCACAAATACGGTTAGTACTGCGATCGGGATAATTGCCAAGCTTGAGGCTGCAGCCATTGGACCCCAATCAAGTGTTCGAGCTGAAATGAAACCAGAAATTAGTACAGGCAATGTCTGCGTCGACTGATCACCCAAAATTACCGGAACCAAAAATTCATTCCACGTGAGCAGTGAAAGAAATATTGCAGCTGCTGAAATTCCCGGAAGGGCTAATGGCATAACTATTTGTCTAAAAATCTGCCACGTAGAAAGTCCATCCACCATTCCTGCTTCTTCCAACTCTATGGGAATAGCTGCAAAAAATGGGGTTAACATCCAAATAGTGAAAGGTAAGTTAAAGACCGTAATTATCGTAATCAAAACCGGAAGCTCACCGAGTAAGTGCAGTTTTGAACATAAATCATAAAGCGGGACTATGAGCACCACTCCTGGCATTGCGCGCAACAGGATGAGAAGGATTTCAAAAGTTGCTTTTCCTCTAAATCGTGGATTTCTAGCAAGGGCGTATGCAGCCAGTGAACCAATACAAATAGACAGGAATGCGGCTCCAAGGGTGAAAAGTATTGTATTTAAGTACACCTTCACGAAAGTCGGATCTGAAAATAGTTTTTTATAGTTATCCATTGTGGGGGAGAAGTTAAAGAATTTCGGTGGAAGGGCAAAAGTATCTACCCGCTTTTTAAAAGATGTGGAAATTGTCCAAAAAATTGGGAAGAGAGAGGTGAATAGGGTGATGGTCAAAACTGAGTACACGAATATTCTGGCTAACCGCTTTTTAATGTACATCATGAAGACACCGAAATAACTTTCTTCCACAAGAAGTACAGAGGAAGTGACATTAAAGCCAAAACCACACCTATTGCCGCAGCCCGACTAGTTGCAAGGAAAGTGAAGGCTGTGTTGTAGTCCAACATGCTCAATGTTTGAGTGGCCGTTCCTGGGCCACCACGAGTTAATATGAAAATAATGTCAAAAAGTTTAAAACTATCAATGATACGAATAAGCAAAATAACCAGCAGAACAGGTTTTAGTAACGGAAGAGTGACATAACGAATTCGTTGAATTGTCGATGCCCCATCAATCATGGCCGCTTCTTGAGGGGCAACAGGCATCGCAGCTAAGCCCGCTAGGGTGATTAAGACTACGAAAGGAATTGACTGCCAGCTATCAACTATTGCAACGGCAAAGAACGCAGCATTGACATTGCCTAACCAGTCAGGCTGTGCAAGCGTCAATTTATCTAGCACCCAGTTGATAATTCCGAGCTCGCTACTAAACATAAAGCGCCACATGAGCGCAACAGCAACTGGAGTGAGCAACATCGGAATCAAGAGAGAGGATCTAAACATGCTTGCAAATTTACTCGCCGAATGTAAAACCATTGCCAAGAATATTCCGATAGGAATTTGGATAAACACTGCGATAGCCATAAATTGCGCTGTCACTCTTACCGCAGAATAGAAATTGCTGTTTTTAACATCACTTTGAAAGTTAGCTAAGCCAACGAAATTAATTGGTTGCGGAAAACCCAAGGATTTATCGAATACAGATAAATACAACCCAAGGCCCAGAGGTACGATAAATATTGGAATAATCAGAATCCACGCAGGTAATGAGAATGCAAGTGGAGCTCTTGAACTCTTACCAACGCTTGCCAATTGTGCACCTCTCAAAAAATATTAGGTAAAGGAAAATCTACCAAGCAGAAAACCCTAGGCCTCTCATAAGACCTAGGGTTTTCTCGTGAATTAAGGCTTTGGTTCTTTAGCTAACACACCTTTGAGAGCAGTGTTAAGTTTCTTCAATCCAGCTTCTACCGAAGTTTTTCCGGAAAGAATGCTTGCAAGACCATCTGAACTTACCTTGTCGAATTCTGGCCATGTAACCAGTGATGGGTAAGTGTAAACAGTTGCAGTGGCTGGCAATGAAAGCAGAGCCAAGTAAGGGTTCTTTGCTACGAGCGCCTTATTGGTAGTGATTGAAGTACGACCAATTGCAGCCGCACCAGCGTTAAGGAAGTTTGGAGCATTGGTTTTTCCAAGCATGTACTCAAGGAAGCTCCAGGCCCAAGCTTTATTCTTAGAATCAGATGGAATTCCGATATTCCAACCTGCTAATTCAATTGCATTGACCTTTCCGGCTGGAGCAGCAGTCACGGCAATATTCTTAGCATTCTTTGACATCTTTGGATCAAATACACCAGATGCATATCCTGAATATTGAAGAATTTGTCCTATGTCTGTTGAGACGAATTGAATTGTTACATCGTCGCCGTTAAACCCTAAAGCACCTTTAGGTGCACTGCTGAGGAGATCCTTGTAGAACTTAGTTGCAGCAATTGCTTCTTTAGTATCAACAGTTGGATTGAATTTTGAGTCATAAAGCTTTCCGCCAAATGACCACACCATCTGCATCCACCACCATGTTGATGCTGGGCCATAACCTATAAGTTGACCAGATGCTTTACCTGATTTTTGAATTGCTTCGGCATTGGCTTTGTATTGATCCCATGTCTTAGCTGGCTTAAGATTTAAACTCTTATAAATATCTGTTCGGTACCATTGAATAAATGGTTCAGTAGATAGCATGAGACCAAACTTCTTTCCACCAAAGTCACCATATTGTTGAAGTGCTGGCGTGAAATCTTTTATGTCATACTCTTTGGAAGCAGATGTATAAGAATTTAGTTGAGTTAACGCCTTGGCATTAGCAAATGCAGCTAAGAACGTATTATCAAACTGAACTACATCTTGCTCACCTTTGCCTGTTTGAATTGAAAGCAACGCCTTTTGATGAGCAGTTCCATATTCAACTTCAGTAAAATTTACTTTGATTCCTGTTTTTGCAGTCCATTTAGGTGCTAATTTCTTAATTGCATCAGCACTAGGACTTGGGATCAAGTAAACGTTGATTGCAGATGGTTTCTTGTCTGCAGCAGAACTACTTGATGTAGTCACAAAAGCTGAAGAAAGCACCAAACTCAGCACCGCCGTAACAGTGCCAAAAACTTTAAAATTCTTTCGCATGTCATAACCTCTCAAGAACAGGTGGCTCAATTCGAATCGCCAATTAGGGATTAGTATTGACGGAAATAGCATTAAGTCAATAGCATTTACTAATGTGTTTTCAAGATTGTGGAGGTGTGCGTGGAGCTGATAGCCCCTGAACCGGACCTGGCATATCTCAAGGGGAAAACGGTTCTAGCTATAGGCGCCCATGCTGATGACCTATCAATTTTTGCCGGCGGTGCTCTATGCGCTTTAGCCCATGCCGGAGCCAATGTTCATGCCCTTCGCGTGACCGATGATTACGCAGATTCCTTCGATATCCCAAGTGAGGAAACGAAGAAAGTAAATTTAGATCAGTTCCAGAAGAGCATGAAGATTCTGGGTGTTACCGCAATTCATAATTTAGATTTTCCAACGGATCGACTGAGCAGCGTCAAGCTCGTTGACCTTCGCGAAAAGATTATTTTCAAGTTCCGCGAACTTAAGCCATATGCTGTCATAAGTTTTGATCCATATAGTGCATACGGCGAAGACAACCAGGACCATTTAATGGTTGCTAAAGCTGTGGACGAAAGCTACTGGACATCAATATTTGATAAGCACCACCCTGAACACTTTGCACTTGGAGTCGCCCCACACGCAGTTATTGAGCGTTGGTATTTCGGAAGAGAACTAACTAGGACTACTTCTTCTATTGATATTAGTAAATTCCTGGAACAAAAAATTGCCGCGGTCAATTCTCATGAAGTGATGATGGACAATATTTACTATCAGCTTACAATTTTTGAACGGGATTCAGGACAAAAACTTTTGATAGAAGATAGGCAAAGCCTTGTTCAGTTAATGATCCAATCAATGGCAGAGTCAGCTGGAGAAAAAAGCGGATTTGAATACGCCGAGAATTATAGAATCGTACGATTTAATGGGATGGAAGCAGCTTTCGAACCTAAACCAGGCTCTAGAACTTGGAAGAATTCGCCGAATATGAATGGAGAGCAATAATGACGTGGCAAACGACGACTACCGGAAAAGATGGTGGCAATACTCCAATAACAATTGGCAACGCCCACACAGGATTTTCAGCTCTTCATGGTTTCAAGACCGAATACGGCAGCGGATTATTTAATGGATTAGGTGATCGCCTTGGTGCAACTGTTGTTATTCATGCTGATAAGCCGTGGGACGTATTGCAACATTCTTATGGCCGCGCGCCAGTTATGGCGATTGAAGCAAATGATCTTTCACCCGCTCAATTAGATGAGTGGGCTAAAAGCGTTCCAGATGATGTGACAATAGTTGGAGTCGGTGGCGGAACAGCAATGGATGTCGCCAAATGGGTTCATTGGCGCAGACAGTTACCGCTAGTACAGGTCCCAACACTTGCATCAGTTGATGCCTGTTTTACACGTATGAGCGCGCTGCGCGATCAAAATAAAGTCCGCTACGAAGGCGATGCTGTACCTGATGTAGTTCTAGTGGACTTCGCAATTTTACAAGCAGCGCCTAGCGCTTTCATTTCTGCCGGAATCGGTGACGTGCTTTCTTGTCATACCGCTTTAGCTGATTGGAGATTCGCAGTTTCTAAAGGTGAGTCACACCCATGGAATGACCAGGCTGCTGGAGCTTCACTTCGCTTTGTTGATGGATTAGAAAAATCTGCTTCTGGAATTAAAGATCAAAGCGAAGAAGGTATTCGGTCCCTAATGGAACTTCACCGTGAAATTGGTTGGCTATGCCACGATTTACAACACGCACGATTTGAAGAAGGAAGCGAGCATTTCTTTGCTTACGCATTTGAACAAGTAACTGGTCGAACCATTTTGCACGGGGAACTCGTAAGTCTTGGTGTCTTAATTATGACCGCGATTTTCGATAATGACTATGCACGAGTTAAGCGCATCATTACCGCTTGTGGAACACGACATGGACTTGATGAGCTAGGAATTAAGTGGGAAGAAATTGAAGCAACTCTTAAGATTCTTCAAAAATTCTCTATAGATGGTGGTTACTGGTACTCATATGCCCATAGCCGCAACTTTGGTGAAAAAGAGATCGAGATTGCCCGTAAAGCTTTGGACTTCTGATTCGGCTAACCGATTACAGTTATCGCCATGAACAGTTTTGGTATCCGCGGTGTAATTGAAGGTTTTTATGGAAAACCCTGGAGCCATGAAGAACGTATCGACATGCTCGACTTTCTTGCCCGCACCAAGCTAGACACATATTTTTTAGCCCCTAAAGATGAACCAGGCCACCGCCGTAGTTGGCAGGAGCTTCGCCCAAATACTGAAATAAATAAATTAAGCGAATTAGTTTCTTATGCAAAATCAAAGGGAATCGTTTTTGGAACTGCTGTATCACCCGGACAAACAATTATTTATTCAGCGCCTTCAGAGTTGGCCGCGCTCAAAGGGAGATTAAAACAATATTTAGATATTGGTATTGATTTAGTCGGAGTTTTCTTCGATGACATCCCTAATGATTTTCAATCTAAAGATGATGCAAAGGCATTTAGTAGTTTTGCTCAAGCCCATGCCTGGCTAGGTAATCAGCTCTTTGATTGGCTGCACGCCGAATATCCAAATGCGCAATTGGTGCTTTGCCCAACGGTTTATCGGGGGACCGGACGTGAAGAATATTTAGTAGAAATTGGTTCGTTGCTCAATTCAAGCGTTCACTTGCTGTGGACAGGGATTCAAATTTGCTCTTATCGTCTAGATGTTCGGGATGCACTTGTCTTTGAAGAAAGCGCACAACGCAAACCTTTGTTCTGGGATAACTATCCAGTTAATGACGTTGCCATGATTCACGAACTACATATTGGCCCATTGCGTGCTCGAGAAGCTGGGTTAGTTGATCACAGTGAAGGTTTGCTCGCCAACCCAATGTGGCAGGCCGAGGCTACAAAGATTCCCTTATGGACAATTGCTGAATATTTAAATGATCCTAAAAACTACGATCCAGATGCCGCGTGGGATCGCGCACTTGCCCAAGTAATTTCTGATTCTAAAGATCGCGATGCATACAGAAAGTTTGCCCGCACATCACTTGGTTCATGCCTAAATGATGATGCCGCACCTGAGTTTTCTAACGCACTTGCCCAAGTTGCTTTTAATTATCGCTTAGGCAATATGCCGGCAGCTGTTGCCCAACTTCAAGCCGTGGCTTTAGAAATTTCCGAGGCATGTTCTCTAATCCAGTCACCTAAATTTTCTAACCCAAAGCTTGCGGCAGAGTCTGATCCCTGGGTACAGCATTATCAAAGGGGCGGGCAAATCCTTGAGCTTTTGGCGCAAAACTTGGCCGTAAAACCCGATGGAAAATACGTTGCCACTTTGGCCCAAGAGGCACTTACGTGGCGCAGTCGAATTTTTGGCGATGCCTTGCATATGTTTTTGGGCGAACTCGCCGATGATTTAAATTCTGCCCAAATTCATTGACCAGCGCTTAGTTTGACCCATAATCTCTACCAACATTACGTCCATTTCGACAGAAATGGCCAACGTCTATGAGGAGAGTTTATGTTTGCTAGAAAGAAGCAGATTGCCGTACTAGCTGTGGCTTTGCTGGGCTTAGCAATTATCACAGGATGCTCTAAAGGCGATAGCGCAGATAAAGTTTTGCGCATTGCTACACCAAGTTTGGGTGATAAAGAACTACCAGTGTGGGAAGCTGCTAAAGCTTCGTATGAAGCCGCACACGAAGGCTGGACTGTTGAATTTATTCAGCAGGATGATGATCTTTATTCAACAGTTGGTCTTCCAACATTGCTCAATGGCAAAAATAGTCCGGATGCTTATTTTGAATGGGCTGGTGCTCGCTTAGATCAGCGCGTTGCAGAAGGTTATGCCGCTGATATTTCTGGCGACATGGAATCAAGTGGACTAAAAGATTTATTTAACGAAGGCGCGTTCGCTGGATATGACTCTGGTGGCGCACTTTCAATGATTCCGCGTACTCGCGATGTTACAAACGTACTTTGGTACAACGTCGATATGTTAACTAAGTATGGCGTTACTGCACCAAAGACTTGGGATGAATTAAACGCTGCTTGCGCAAAATTTAAGGCTGCCAAGATTAATTGCTTCGTTCAGGGAAATAAAGATCTCTGGACAGTTGGAAACTGGGGCGGACACATTCTTTCTCGTGTAGCCGGTGAAGCTTTGTATGCAGAAATTTTGCAAAAGAGTAAGCCAATGAATAGCCCTGAATTCGTAGAGGGTTTAACTGTCCTTGCAGATCTTGCTAAGAACGGTTACGTCAACGAATCTGTAAACAGTATTGCGGACAACGAAGCAGCTAGCTTGTTCTTCCAAGGAAAAGCGGCAATGCACCCAATAGGGTCATGGCTAATTGGCACTCAGCAAGCTGAAGCTCCAAAATTTAAGATGGACTTTATTAACTTGCCTGCAATTAGTGGCGGCGCCGGAGATCAAAACAGCATCATGGCTGTTTACACCGGCTATGCAGTAAATGCTAAGAGCAGCAAAAAGGCAGAAGTAATGGAGTTCTTTAAAGAGCTCTACAACGCCGAAAATGCGCAGAAAATCGCAGATTCTGGCACCGTGCTTTTGCTTAAGTCACTTGCTAGCGGAACTCTTGATCCGCTAACTTCCAAAATCAACGCATTACTAGATGGAGCAACCGTTGTTGTTGCACCACCTGATACTGGCTTTGCACTTCCAGTTGCCGATGCACTAAACGCTGCTCAAGCCGAAGCTATTGGTGGAAAATCTTCACCACAAGCCGCCCTTGATGCTGCGCAAGAAAAGGTTGCTGCACTTAAGTAACCGCTTGGCTTGAAAAAAACAGAGTAAAGCGACCAGGATGGTAGGGGAATGAAACCGACAGCACGTTGGATCCCTTACTTCCTGGTCGCTCCTGCTTTTGCCATATTTTCGCTGGCAATTCTTGGACCTATCATCGCAACTTTTGGTTTAAGTCTGACCGACTGGGATGGCTTTAGCACACCTAGTTTTGTTGGCTTTGAAAACTTTGTTCGAGCCTTTAATGACAAGATCTATATGAACTCCTATTGGCATGCGGGAATTTATATTGCAGCCACCTTAGTTCTAGAAGTCGTAGTGGGTCTTTTACTTGCAGGATTAGTAAGTTCTAAGCGCAATACAACTTTCTATCGCGTCGCTTTCTTTACACCAGTCATGTTGCCACTTGTTGTAATTTCAGTGCTATGGACTTTCCTACTAAATCCTGATTTAGGAATCCTTAATCGAATTCTTGGCAACCTTGGTTTAGAGTCCTGGCAACATATTTGGCTAGGCGATCAATCAACTGCGCTACTTTCAATTTCAGTTATTTCAGGTTGGATTTTTGCAGGTTTCTACATGGCAATTTTCTATGCCGGCTTTCAAAGAATCCCCAGCACCATTATTGAATCTGCGCGTTTAGATGGTGCAAGTGAATGGCAGTTACTTCGTGGAATAAAAATTCCGATGATTAAAAACTTAACTGAAGTTGCCATCTTGCTCTGCTTTACTGGCGGAATTCAGGTGTTTGACCTGGTTTATGTTTTAACCAACGGTGGCCCGTATGACACAACCCAAGTGCCTACAACTTATTTAGTACGAGTCGTATTCCGTGATCAGCAAATGGGTTATGGCTCGGCGCTGGCAGTAATTTTGACCCTGGTAGTAGTTGGCGTGGGCTTGATTTATAACAAAGTACGCACAAAAGCCGATGCGGTGGTGGAGTACTAATGAAGCGCAATCCAATTTTTCATATCGCAATGGCTATGTACTCGCTGATCTATTTTGTCCCTCTACTCTGGATGGCCTTATCTGCGCTAAAAAGTAATGAAGAAATTGCTTTAAATCCGCTCTCGCTTCCGACAACCTGGGATTTCGGTGTTTTTGCTGAAGCTTTTACTGCTGGCAGTTTAGGAAAGTATGCAATCAATAGCGCAATCGTTACCGGCACATGCACCAGCGCCGTTTTACTCTTTGGATCAATGGCAGCTTTTGCCTTTACGCGCTTGCAATTTAAATTCTCCAAGCAGTTAATGGCGCTGATTACTTTGGGATTAATTCTGCCGCTGCAGTCTTACTTCATCGCACAAAATGCCCTCTTTGATACTTTGGGAATTAAAGACACTCGCATGGCTTTGATTCTTCCTTACACCGCTATGGGTTTGCCTTTAGCTATTTGGTTATTTCGTGCCTATATCCAAAATCTACCTAAAGAACTTTTTGAAGCCGCACGCGTTGATGGCGCAGGGGATTTGCGGGTCTATCAAAGCATTTTACTTCCCATGCTCAAGCCAGGAATTGCAACGGTTGCAGTATTTACCGTTTTAAGTGCCTGGAATGAATTCCTCTTAGCACTTGTCTACATTCAAAATGATGATTTAAAAACTATTCCAACTGGTTTATTAACTTTTTCAACTCGCTATTCCACCAATTACCACTTACTTTTTGCCGCCCTTACCATCGTGACTGTACCGATGATTATTGTGTACGTAATCTTTAACCGAAAAGTAATTGAGGGGCTAACTGAAGGCGCAGTTAAGTAAGTTAGTTATAAAGATCAATCAAAGATCGGTACTTATCAAATAACGCAGCGTTGTTTTCATCGCCCTGAGCCAAGTTGCTGCTCAAGAAAATCTCGGGCTGAACACCGCGTTTGATTAATTCCGCAACCGTTCCGACCACTACTGATTGCAATAGCGCACCACCAACAACTGTAGATGTTGGCCCAACTGACATCAAAGACCCGGCCACGCGCACAGATGCATCACCAACTACGCCAGAATTATCTAAAACAACATCGGCCAATTGATGAATCTTTTCAGCTGCCTTTGATCTTGCTTGGCTGCTGGTTGCATGATTGACGCTGGTTACTGCAATTACTTTGGCACCAGCTTTCTTTGCCAGCTTAACTAAATCAATGGTGACTTGATTGCCGCCACTGTTTGAAATCACAATGACAACATCGCCTTCAACTACAGGGTGCTTATCAAGTAGCTCTTGGGCAAGATTTGGCAATCTTTCGTACTGGCTGCCTTTGACTACATCTTTATGCAGCATCAAACGCTCATCCAAAATTGGATAAATTGTTGCCAAACCGCCGGCGCGATAGAAGATTTCTTCGGCCAACAAATGTGAATGTCCGGTACCAAATGTATGAATCATTTTGTTCTTTGTTAGCGCATCAACAAAGAAATCCACACATGTGGCCACAGCCGCTTGCTGAGTTTGCCTGACCCGGGCCAACAAAGCCTCGGCATTAGCCAGATACAACTGACTCCATGTTGTTGAATCAATTTCATTACTTTCAATTTGTACTAAACCGCTTTGAAGTTTTTTGTCCCGAGCAAT